>ENA-ORUB01000070-ORUB01000070.1-human-gut-metagenome-genome-assembly--contig:-NODE-70-length-124446-cov-9.710252_pt1 | contig 124446 bp, 99 predicted proteins | sample MGYA00241918_ERZ509200 | MGnify/ENA primary metagenome ERZ509200 (study PRJEB26280, sample SAMEA2338853) | human gut metagenome | biome: human gut; feature: human-associated habitat; material: faeces... | reverse complement strand
GGCGCGGCGCTCGGGGAAGCGCTCGGCCATGGCATCCATGGCGGCGTCGAAGGCGTCGGCAGTGCCGCGGAACTGCTCGTCCAGCCCCTCGACCTCGACGGCCTCGGCGGGAGCGGCGGTAAGTTCGTCCGAAAGCTCAAGCTTGGTCTGGTTCATACGCAGCCAACCCCAAGTGGCGGCAGGCATCGCATTAACCTGCTCGAGCGTGGTAGCAGCGGTGTTGGTTTCCTGTTTCATTATCCGATCGCTCCTTCCATCTCGAGCTTGATCAGGTTGTTCATCTCGACGGCGTACTCAAGCGGCAACTCCTTGGAGACCGGGTTGGCAAAGCCGTTGACGATCATGGTGCGGGCCTCTTCCTCCGAGATGCCGCGGCTCATCAGGTAGAACACCTTGTCGTCGCCGATGCGGCCGATGGTGGCCTCGTGGCCGATGTCGACATTCTTGGCGCGGATGTCCATGGCGGGGATGGTATCGGAGCGGCTCTGGTCGTCGAGCATCAGTGACTGGCAGCTCACGGTTGCCTTGGAACCCTCGGCCTTAGGCGTGGCCACGATGGAGCTGCGGAAGGTCTGGATGCCGCCACTCTTGGAGATGCCCTTGGTCTCGACGGTTGCCGAGGTGTCGGGCGCGTTGAGCACGACCTTGCAGCCGGTGTCGAGGTTCTGGCCGGCGCCGGCAAAGGTGATGCCGGTAAAGCTCGAGCGGGCGCGGCGGCCGTTGAGCACGCTCATGGGGTAGAGATAACCCACGTGGCTACCGAAGGAGCCGCTGATCCACTCGATGTCGCCGTCCTCGTCCACGCGCGCACGCTTGGTGTTGAGGTTGTACATGTTCTTGGACCAGTTTTCGATGGTCGAATAGCGCAGGTGCGCGCGCTTGCCCACAAAAAGCTCCACAGCGCCGGCGTGGAGGTTGGCCACGTTGTACTTGGGTGCGGAGCAGCCCTCGATAAAGTGCAGGTCGGCATCGTCCTCGACGATGATGAGCGTGTGCTCAAACTGGCCGGCGCCCTTGGCGTTGAGGCGGAAGTAGCTCTGCAGCGGAAAATCGAGCTTGGTGCCCTTGGGCACGTAGACAAACGAGCCGCCCGACCACACGGCACCGTGCAGGGCTGCAAACTTGTGGTCGGTGGGCGGGATGAGCGTCATGAACTTCTCGTGGATGAGCGGCTCCCACTGCGGGTCGTGCAGGGCCTCCTCGATGCCGGAGTAGACGATGCCCATCTTGGACGCCGTGTCCTGCATGTTGTGGTAGACCAGCTCGGAGTCGTACTGCGCGCCGACGCCCGCCAGGTAGCTGCGCTCGGCCTCGGGGATGCCCAGGCGCTCAAAGGTGTCCTTGATGTCGTCGGGCACCGACTCCCAGTCGTGTTTTTGGTCGGTGTTGGGCTTGACGTAGGTGACGATGTTGTCCATGTCCAGGCCCTCGATGGAGGGACCCCACGTCGGGTCGGGAAAACGATTGAATATCTCGAGGGACTTTAAGCGCAGGTCGAGCATCCACTGCGGCTCGTCCTTCTTGGCGCTGATCTCGCGCACGATGTCGGGCGTGATGCCGGCGTCGAGACGCTCGAATCCCTCCTCGCCATAGGTGAAGTCGTAGAGGCTGCGGTCGATGTCCGCGACCTCGGTGCGGTTCTTGGTCATTGCGTCGCCCCTTTACGCCTGCTGCTCGGCAGCGGCGGCCTCGGCCTGGGCGCGCTGCTCGGCGGCCTCGCGCTCGAAGGTCTCAAAGCCGTTCTTGTCGATCCAGGGGATGAGCGAGGCGTCGTCCTCGCGCACAATGTGGCCCTTGACCATAACGTGGACGCGGTCGACATCCAGGTGCTCCAGGATGCGCGTGTTGTGCGTGATGATGAGCATGGAGCCGTCGCAGCTCTTGCGGTAGGCGTCCATGCCATGGCTGACGGTAGACAGGGCGTCGACGTCCAGGCCCGAGTCGGTTTCGTCCAGGATGGCGAGCTTGGGCTGCAGCAGCAGAAGCTGGAGCATCTCGACCTTCTTTTTCTCGCCGCCCGAAAAGCCCACGCCCAGCTCACGGTTGAGATAGGCGGTATCCATGTTGAGCTCGGCCGCGAGCTCCTTGACGCGACGGCGGAACTCCTTGCCCTTCATCTCCAGGCCGGGGCGGCCGGCGATGCTGGCGCGCAAAAAGCTCGACAGCGGCACGCCCGGGATCTCGACCGGGGCCTGGAAGCTCAGGAACAGGCCGGCGCGGGAGCGCTTGTCGGTGGTGAGCTCGGTGATGTCCTGGCCGTCAAAGACGATGCGGCCGTCGTTGACGGTATAGACGGGGTCGCCCATGACCAGGTGGCCGAGGGTGGACTTGCCGGCGCCGTTGGGTCCCATCAGCACGTGGGTCTCGCCGGCGGCGACGTTGAGGTTGACGTTGTGGAGGATGGTCTTTTCGTCCACGGAGGCGGTCAGACCTTCGATGGAAAGCAGCGGATTTGCGCTCATGCTGTCCCTCTCTGTATATGGTGTACTCATAGGTGTACTAAACCCTAGGAATCTTCTCGGAATAAAGTTACTATGGGTTCGGCGTTAGTCAAGGGAAAACCCGACTAATCCACTCGACTTTTTAGATGTGGGACATAATAATCAGGTTTGTTTGCCCGCGTGCATAAGATTTGGGACAAATAGGCCTGGTATTTTATCCCGGCAACGATGAGAGGGTAGGTATGCTCATTTCTTCTAAGGGCCGCTATGCCCTCCGGCTGATGATCTATATCGCAGCGCTTGGCGACGTCGAGGGCAAAATCGCCCTGCGCGAGGTCGCCGACCGCGAGCACATCTCGCAAAAGTATTTGGAGCAGCTGGTTCGTCCGCTTATGAAGGCGGGCCTGCTTAAGAGCGTACGCGGCAAGGGCGGCGGCTACATGATGGCCAAGGACCCCTCCGAGGTGCGTGCCGGCGACATCCTGCGTGCCGTCGAGGGCAGCACGGCTCCGGTGGCGTGCGATGGCATCGACAACAGCTGCACCCGCAGCGATCTTTGCTCGACCGTCAAGTTCTGGCGCGGGCTGGACGACGTGATTGAAAAGTACGTCGACGGCGTGACGTTGGCCGACCTAGCCGCCGTCCCCGAGATCAACTTTGACATTAAGCTGTAGGGGCTGGCTTTCGTGAAGTCGTACGAAGCCTTTGATTCGCGTCTGGCACTGCTAGAGACAGCTCGATTCCAAGATTTCGAAAACGACTATGTTGTCTCCGGATGTGCGTATATCTATGAGCAGGTTTTTGGTATCTCAATTACGCTCCTTAAGCGTCTGCTCGAGTATGAGGGTGCCACGCTTGCCGCGTCGGGGTCTCCTCGTGCCATCTTGAAGGAGTCCTACCGATTCTACGACTTTATTGATGAGGCGGCCTGGCTAGATATGCTCAGAGATCGCAATACGAACGTCCATATCTATGACAACAAGCTTGCTCAAGATTTGATTCAGCGCATCTTGAACGTCTATATCCCCGCTTTCTGTCAGTTGAGGGACGGCCTGATGGAGCGTTACGGCGAGCTTCTGCTGGCGCCCGACGACCAGTTTGTTTAATTCCTTAAGATTTCGCGGAGGGTTGTTGCCGTTTACCGATGGGTTGTTGTACAACAATCGGGGAGCTGTAATACTGAATCCATCTTTGCAAACTGCACTTTAACCACACCAATGCAGGGAGGATGTATGCAACCCAAGCATTCCGCGATTGTTGCGGGCCTGACGCTCGCGCTTTCGTTTGGCGCCGTTGTCGCACCCGCAACCGCTATAGCCGAGGAGCCCACGCCGGGCGTTGCCTCGGATGCCACCGATATCGATAAGGGCCTCTACACCCAGCAGTCCTTCTCGGGCGTGCTGAGGTCGGTTCAGGGTGTTTCGTTTGTCAATGTGACCGACGAGATGAAGTACTTCACCAAGTACGAGAGCCACGGCAATTACAACCAGGGCTTTTCGTATGGCGACGGATACAACGCGCTGGGCTATTACCAGTTCGACCGCCGTTGGTCGCTTATTCCGTTTATGAAGCAGGTCTATAACTACGATTCTGCTAAGTACAGCATGTTTAAGGACGCGATTGACCGCGGTGGCGAGATTTCCAACGGAAGCAACCCCATGTATGCGAACGGCCAGCTCACCGAGCTGGGCCGCATCGCGCAGGATGCCTTCCTGGGTGCTTACAACACCGATCCGGCTGAGTTCTCGGCGCTGCAGGATGCCTATGCGTACAACTCCTACTATGCGGTGACCGAGTCGTGGCTTAAGAACGCTCTGGGCATTGATATTTCCGGTCGTGCCGATTGTGTCAAAGGCATGGTGTGGAGCATCACCAATATGTGCGGCACGGGTGGCTGCCAAGACTTTTTCCGTTGGGCGAATCTTTCCAACGATATGACCGACCGCGAGTTTGTGACGGCGCTTTCCAACAGCGTGGTCAATAACGTGGCGACCAAGTATGCAAGCCAGCCCCAGTATCATGAGGGCTGGAAGAACCGCTACCGCAATGAGCTCAAGGATTGTCTGGTCTATATCGCCGAGGACGAGGCTGCCGCGGCAACGCCTGTGGAGCCCGTGCAGCCCGAGCCCACGCCGGCGCCTGGTCCGAGCATGGCGCCTGCTGCTCCCGCCGCACCGACGCCTGGTACCGATGACGGTGCGGGCGACGATAACGATACGGATGCGCCCTCGACTGATGCGGGCAGCGAAGATGCTGGTAACGGCGGGGCTGCGTCTGGTGGAGCTGCTTCTGGCGATTCGTCGACTTCTGGCTCCGATGGCGCTACGGATGGCACGACTTCTGGCTCCACCGATGCGGATGCTTCCAACGGCGCTGGCGATTCCTCTGCCGATGCTGGCTCCTCTAATGATTCTGGCTCCGATGCTTCCAAGGACGGTTCTAACGAGGGCGCCGATGCTGGTGATTCCTCGACAGAAAACAAGCCTTCTGCCGGCGAGCAGCTTGGATCCACGCTGGGATGGTCTTTGATGGCGGGCTTTAACGGCGGCTCTTCTTCTGATGAGGGGGCGTCTGACCGGGGCTTCGGCTCCAATGCCGACGGCGCTTCTGATGCTTCCGCCGGCGCGGGCGCGAAGCAGTCCGACGCCGATGCTCAGAAGGCCGGTGACAAAGGTGGTACTACGACCGCCGCGACGACTACCACGACCAAGATCTCGGGCGGTAACATGCCCAAGACGGGCGACCTCATCGTTATGGCGAGCCTTGCCAGTGCAAGCTTGGCCACGCTGGGTGCCATGTCTATTGTGAGTGGCAAGCATAAGCTCGATCAGCAGAATAAAGCTGCCGGTGAGGACGGTTCTGAGGAGTAACCTCTCGGTTGTCAGATAGCTAAAGAGTCGGGACGGGGTCCGGTGCTGCTGCATCAGGCCCTGTTTTGTTGTGCAACGATTAGTTATGCCCCCTCACACCCCATGTTTCTACCGTTGCCCGATATGTTTGCGCGGCGACATTAGTACGTGCGAGGCGGTCATTACAATTGGCATCGTGCTGCGATTTAAGGGGAACGTTGCGATGTCTGAACAGGCAAATAATGGTTGTGCTGCCGACTTTGGTGCGCGTTTGATTGGTGGTGCCGACGATGCGATTTTGCCCATTGGCATGCACGACTATGTGGAGGCTCTTGGTTGTTGCACACTGGTCGACAAGACTATGTTTATTGCCGATGTGCTGGATTGCGAAGCGCCCGTTATGGTGTGCTGCCGACCCGAGGGTTTTGGCAAGAGCATGAACTTGTCGATGCTCAAGGCTTTTCTGGAGCGTCCCACAGTCGGTCGCGCCGGTCGGAGCTTATTTGCCGATACTTTAATTTGGGATGCGGATGGCGGGCGCTATCGGAATGAGTATGCGTGCTATCCAGTGATATCGCTGGACATTTCTGGCGCTGCGAGGCGTGGTGCTTCTGTTGTCGGCGTCGTGCGTGATGCTCTTTCGAGCGAATGCGCTCGCTTGATGCCACTCTTGGAAGCCCCGGATTTAGCTCGAGACAAGGTGCGTCACATCGAACGCGTTGCGCGTGGCGCGGCGAGCGAGGATGAGGTCGCCTCGGTGCTTGGCGTGCTCATTGAGCTGCTGGAGATGGCCTGCGATGAGCAGGTTGTATTGCTCGTTGATGGGTACGACGCGGCGTGGTTGGGCCGTGCGAGCGCGAGGGGCGCTTCCGGCGCCGATTCGGCAGAGCTATTCGATCGTGTGCTGTTCGACGCCATTGCCACTGCGCGCGATTCGTTGCGGCTGACGTGTCTGATGGGGGAGTATCCCGGCCCTGCCGTAGTGGCACTTTCTTCGCGAAACTGCTCGTATTGTCTGACGACGCCGCTGTCGACGTGGTGCGACCGTTGGTTCGGCTTTTCGGATGCCGAGGTCGAGGCTCTGCTGAATCATGCTGGGCGCGAGGAACACCTTGATGATGCGCGTGAATGGCTCGAGGGATATCGGTTTGGCAGGGCCTATTGCTCGAGTCCGGCGCGTGTGATCGGTTTTCTGGACCGAGGCTGCACGGCGCCTGTGCGAGCCGATCTGTATGGGTATGCCGATTGCCTAAGTAGAGTAGTTTGTGACTGGAATCTTGATCGCCTTTCGGCTCTGTTCGATTTGCTCGAGGCCCATGGATGCGTTGAGGTCCCAGTCTGTTTGGGTGCTACGGGGTCAGAGACCTCGTCTGATGATGGTTTGTGGACGGCGCTGTATCTGTCCGGTTTCCTGACGACTGATATGACTGAAGAACCGGAGCATGACAGCTGCTCCCGTGCTCTGCGGTTGCCCAATAACGAGCTTCGCCAGACCTTTCGTCTGGTGATTATTGATTGGTTTGAGCGTGCTGCCGAGGACGTTCGAGATGTCGATGCGTTTCGAGACGGGTTGTGCCGTGGGGACGAGGGTGCGGTAAAGCGGGCGTTAGACCGCATCCTGGGAGATGCGGGAATCGGTGCGAACAACCCAGATGCGCAGCTGCCATATCACCTGCTCTTGCAGGGGCTCTGCTTTGGATTGCCGGGCTATGCCAATCCTGCCTCGAGGCGAAAGCGTGGCGCGGATCGCTGGGACATCCAGGTATTTCCTACGGGCGCTGTTTTTGACGTGGCAGACACGATCGGCATGCTCGACGAGCGCCCGCTGATAACAATCAACATGATGTATGACCCCGGTGTGGATGCGCTGGGCCTGGAGCTGCTGGCCGTTCAGGCGCTGCTCGACATAGAGCGCGACGGCATCGACAAGATTCGTGTACCGCGACCCGGTGTGGGCCGCATGCGCTGGGGATTCGGTTTTGATGGGCTTCGTGTGGCTGCGGTGTGCCAGCGGCTGTAGGGGTGTCAGCTACTCTGCGTCCTTCATAGGCGGCATGGGCTTCCAGTCGGGATCCTTGATGATCTTGCGAGCGTCTTTCATGCCGCGGCGCAGCGCCGGAATGCCGGTCTTAAAGCATTTGTCGACCGCTGCTAGACGAATGAACTCCTTGCAGAAGGTCGCGGCATTGCCCAGGCGGAACAGCATGGGGTGGTAGTCGCCGTAAATCTGCATGTAGCGCGCCAAAAAGCCTCGGTTGCGCATGATGTAGTAGCGGTTGGTGTCGCTCGTGGAGTTGAGCTGGCGTTTGCCGGCGATGTCCCAGTTAGAGACGGCGCGGGCGCGCTTGAGCACCACGTCGGCAACCACGGCGGCGGGGAAATGCTGGCTGGCAACATAGCCGTAGCAGGCATCGTCGCCGTAGATGAAAAAGCGCGCATCGGGCAGGCCGATTTTGTCGACTACGCGGCGCGAGAACAGGCCGCCTTCAAAGCACAGCTGGTTCATGGTGCGGTAGCCCTCGGGGCCCAGGTCCCACTTAGCGATGGGGTTGGGGATACCAAGTGAAAGGATGAGCTGGTACTGCCAAAAGAAGGCGCCACCGTCGAAGTCCAGGCGCGAACCCTGGATGACGTCGTAGCGGTCCGTCCATTTGGCCAGGCGCTCAATACCCTCGGGGATAACGAGCACGTCGTCGTCCATGACCCAAAACCACTGCGCGCCCAGGTCGTAGGCGCGCTTAGTGCCAGCGGAGAAGCCACCTGCGCCGCCACCGTTTTCAAGCTGCGGGGCGTAGATGACACGGTCGGTGCCGCCTTGTGCATCTGGCTGGTCAGTGTCGATGCCCCACAGGTTGGCGAGGCGCTCGTTGAATGCGGCGCACATGGTCTCGGTCTCGCGTGAATTCTCGTTGTCGACGATCACGATACGCCAAGGCGTTGCCGTGAGCTCGGTCATGGAGTCGAACAGGTTGGCCAGAAGCTCCTGGCGCTTATAGGTGACGACGACGATGGCAAGCTTGTCGATGGGAGCGGGAAGGGTGGAAGTCATGGGGAATATATCCTTTCACGCGTGGCGGGCGAGCGCCGCACGGAAGCTATTGAATGCGTCGTTTGGACGGCACCTATTGTAAAGGGTCGCTGCGCCATGTTGGCAAGGTTTGAATAAAACGCAGGAACCTGCCATGGGCGTGGCGACCGCGATTAAGCCAGCGCTTCGATGACTATGTTGCGTGCGGCTTTGTGCTGCATGACGTCCTTTCGTATCGGTTTGCCTCTGCGGGCTCCATAGATTATATAAACGTCCGCGGGCGGGACGACCCTTTGATACCATTAACGGCAGGTAATTCCTAAGGAGCACATTTGTCTACTAATTCCTCTGGCAGCCCTGTCCTGTCGCTGCTCATTCCCATCTACAACGTTGAGCGCTACCTGCGCGAGTGCCTCGATTCCGCCGTGGCGCAGACGCTCAAAGACATCGAGATTATCTGTATCAACGACGGCTCTACCGACGATTCGCCGGCGATTATCCGCGAGTACATGGAACGCGATGCGCGTGTGAAGATGATCGACAAGGCAAACAGCGGCTACGGCGACTCGATGAACCGCGGGCTCGAGATGGCGCGCGGCAAGTACGTCGGCATTCTGGAGTCCGATGACTTTATGGCGCCCGACGCGCTGGAGAAACTTGTGGCGGCAGCCGAGCGCAATGGCGCCGACTTTGCGAAGGCGAATTTTGACTTTTACTGGTCCAAGCCCGAGGAGCGCCGCTCGCTACACGAGATGTTTAGGCCCAAGGACTGCGGCAAGCCGGTACACCCGAGCGATACGACGCAGTTCTTTAAGCAAAAGCCGTCGATTTGGTCGGCTGTGTACCGCCGTGATTTTCTTGAGCGCAACGACATCAAGTTCTTGCCGACTCCGGGAGCATCCTTTCAGGACACGTCGTTTGCCTTTAAGGTGATTGCGTGCGCCGATAAGGCCGTTTACCTGCACGATGCTGTGCTTTCGTATCGTCAGGACAACGAGAGCTCCTCGGTCAATTCTTCGGCCAAGGTCTTTTGCGTCAATGCCGAGTATGCCGAGATTGAGCGTTGGATCAGAGAGGAATATGCCCGCGACCACGCAAGTGATGACGTCGCGCGCATGCTCAAGTTTAATCAGCTCATTAAGTACGATTCGTATATGTGGAACTATGTGCGCTTGGCGCCTAAGTTCTATAAGGAGTTCCTGGTGCAGATGGCCAAGGAGTTCCAAGCGGCCTTGGACGCCGGGGAGTTTTTGCTGGACGATCTGAAGCCGTGGAAGCGTGCGAATCTCGCTGCCATCCTCAAAGATCCTGAGGGCTGGGTTGACGAGCATCCGCACTTTGCAACGGATGGAGCCTTGGAACGCGCCAAATACTACGCATCGGTTGGAGGCCCCGGCGTACTCGCCGCCTTCCTCATTGAATCGCTGAGGGGGTAGATCGGTATGGGAGAGACCTCGATTCCCAAAGCGACTATTGTCGTTCCCGTATACAACTCCGCGCGCTCCATTCAGAGATGCCTCGATTCGCTGCTGGCCCAGTCTGAGCGCTCGATTCAGGTTGTCTGCGTCAACGACGGTTCGGCTGACGATTCGCTGGGCGTCTTGCGTCAAATTGCGCAGACCGACGACCGTGTGCTGGTGATTGACCAGGAAAACGCGGGCGTCTCGTGCGCTCGAAATGCCGGACTCGATGCCGCCAAGGGCGAGGTGGTTTTCTTTGTAGACGCCGACGATTACATCGACGCCCGAACGGTGGAGCGCGTGCTGCAGGCCATGGAGTCATCGGATGCCGAGGTCGCCGTATTCGGTGGTGTCTGCGAGCCGTCCGACACCGCACCTAAACGCGTCCAACAACTCATGAGCCCCAAAGCGGGCACCTTTGGCGCACGAGATCCCCAGTTGCTGTTCCACGCAAACGCACAGCCCTATGCATGCCGCGCGGCTTTTTCGCGCGAGTTGCTTAATCGCGAAGGCATTCGCTTTGCTCCCGGCTTGGCCTTGGGCGAGGATGTCGTATTCCAATTTGCGGCCTATGCGCTTGCCCGCAAGACCGTCGTCATGCCGGACAAGTTCTACCACTACGTGATGGAGAACGACTCGGCAACGCACGAGTTCAACAGTGCCGATGCTCGCGCCAAAAAGCTTGACGCCCACATGAGAATGCTCGAGGAAGTCTTGGAGGATTGGGCGGTTTACGGCCTTTTGGACCTGTGCCCCGGCGAGCTGATCACTTGGTTCTTGGACCTTATTGTGTTTGACTTGGCGCGTCTGGACGCCGATGGTTTCCGTCGCGTGGCCGGTCGCGTCAATATGGATTTCACGACGTTTTTGGGAACGGAGTGGGCGGATATGCCTGCTAAGGGCGCCGTTCGCCGTGTTGCCCATGAGCTCGTTGCAGCGACCTCGGGCGTTTCGATGGCAGACGCCACGCTGTTCTATCTTTCGACCCGCGGTCTCAAAGCCTGTCTGGAGCGCTTTATCTAATTCTAGGCGCTGCCGTTGTCCGTTGCTTCGCTGCTAAAATAACCCTGTTACACGCTATTCAACAGGAGGTTCTCTTGCAGAACTCTGATACCCCTAAAGTTTCGCTGCTTGTTCCCATCTGCAATGTTGAGCGCTACCTGCGCGAGTGCCTCGATTCTGCCATTGCGCAGACGCTCGAGGACATTGAGATCATTTGCATCAACGATGGCTCTACCGATAGCTCGCCGGATATCATCCGCGAGTACATTGAGCGCGATGAGCGCGTCAAGATGATCGACAAGGCCAATAGCGGCTACGGCGACTCGATGAACCGCGGCCTGGAGATGGCGCGTGGCGAGTACGTGGGCATTTTGGAGTCCGATGACTTTATGTTTGAGGATTCGCTTCAAAAGCTGGTTGCCAAGGCCGACGCCGAGCATGCCGATGTCGTCAAGGGTGACTTTTTCTTGTATTGGTCCACGCCCAGCGAGCGCCGCGAGCTGTTTGGGATTATCGACGAGCATATGACGGGCGCGGCGTATCGCCCCGCCGACCGCCCGGGTATCTTCTACCGCAAGCCTTCCATTTGGTCTGCCATCTATCGGCGCGAGTTCCTCAACGACAATCAGATTCGGTTCCTTCCCACGCCGGGTGCATCGTATCAGGATGCGGGTTTTAACTTTAAGGTTTGGGCGTGCGCCGAGCGCGCTGCGTTTATTGCGGATCCCATTTTGTGCTACCGCCAGGATAATGAGAAGAGCTCTGTTAATTCGCCCAACAAGGTGTTTTGCGTGTGCGACGAATATGCCGAGATGCAGCGCTTTTTGGATGAACGCCCCGAGCTTAAGGCTCAGCTTCAGGGCATTTTAATGCGCATGAAGGTCGATACGTACCGCTGGAATGATGAGCGCCTGGTCGACGAATTGCGCGAGCAGTTTTGGGAGAAGGCATCTCCTGAGCTCAAGGCCGATTGGGATGCCGGTCGCTTTGACCTGTCGCTCTTCGACCCGCGCGGCGAGACAGACTTGCGACTGATGGTCAAGTCGCCCCGCGCCTATATCGATTCGCGCTTTGATTTTAAGAAGCCGGGCAAGCTCAATACGTTTAAGCACTATTTTAAGATTGGCGGTCTGCCGCTGGTCTGGCGCGTGTTGACGTATCAGCGCGCCTACGGTGATAACCCGCATCCCGATGACGTTCCGGCGGCACAGTAGGAGCGCGTGACTATGGCTACCCCTAAGATTTCCGTCGTCGTTCCCATCTACAAGGTGGAGGAGTGCCTGGCATGGTGCCTGGACTCCCTACTTGCGCAGGATATGCCCGATTGGGAGGGCGTGCTGGTTAACGATGGCTCGCCGGATGGGTCGCGCGACATCGCCGCTGCCTATTGCAAAAAGGACGCGCGCTTTAAGCTTGTCGATAAACCCAACGGCGGTTTGTCGAGCGCCCGCAATGCGGGTATCGCTGCGTCCTCGGCTCCTATCGTCGCGTTCTTGGATTCCGACGACCGCTTTACGCCAGATGCGTGCCGCGTAATCGTTGATGCCTTTGAGCGTGAGGATTGCGACGTTTTGACCTTTGGCGCAAACCCGTATCCGTTGGAGGCGGGGTATCCGTGGCTTAACTATGTGCTGAGCCCGCGCGATGTGTCGTTTGAAGGCTATAGCTCTGACCTGCTGTTTAAGGAAGCGTCTCGCCCCTTTGCATGGCGCACCGCCTGCAAACGTGAGTTTATGCTGGGCAACGGGATCGTGTTCGACGAAACCGTTAAGTATGGCGAGGACCAGGTCTTCGATTTCGCCGTGTACGGTCGTTCGCGCAAGACCGCGCTTATCTCGAACAAGTTGTATGACTACCGCGTGGCGCGCAAGGGTTCGCTCATGGACACCATGCGCTACGACGACGAGACGCGTCTGCTGGAGCACGTGAAGATTTACTCCGCGGTGCTGGCTGACTGGCAGCGCGACGGTCTCGATGCCCAGCATGCCGATGACCTGGCGTACTTCCTGTGTGATCTGGTACTGTACGATGCACTCAGGCTGCTGAGTTCGGGTTGCGGCAAGGTGTTTGCTGCCGTCGCCGCGGCGCTTGACGGTTCTGCCGTGGGCAGTGATGCTGCGCTCGCACAATGCGCTCCTTCTGTTGCCGCTCTGGTGCGTGCGGCACTTGTCGGTAAGGCGCCTGCTGCTCGTTCGTGCAAAAAGCTCATGTTCGATTACGACGTCTTGAGGTTTGGGCGCTTGGGCGCGTGCAAGCGCATGGCTGCGAACGCTCTGGGAAAGCGAGAAGTGTAGATGAGTATCAAGCGTTTGGCGCTTTGCCGCAGTCAGGGTCGCCTGTTTGTGCTGCTTCGTTTTGTCGGCCAGGATATCGCGGGGCTTATTGAGCAGGAGGGTTCCCAGGCCTTTGCTCATGCGACGACCAATGGCGTTTGCGTGCCGTCTTTGGCACTTACGGTCGACCATGGTCGTGTGCTGGCGCTTTGTCCCTCCGTTGCCGATTATGAGCGCGAACTCGTCGTCTTGGTGCTTCCGTTTTTGGACGGCTCTACGATTGACATCTCATTTGCGTCCGACGGCAAAAGGCTGGGCTCTATTCGCCTTGATAGTCGTATTGCCAAACTTGAATCTAAGATTAACTACAAAGCAAAGCCTGCGCTGTGTGCGCTTATCCGTGATGCGCAGCGCGGCGAGTGCTGCGGTCGCTACGAGATCGATGCCGTTCGTTATTTACCGGCAGATGAGGGCGCCGTCTGGCGCTATGAGGTCAAGTGGGCGGGAGACCCTCAGTGCGCCCCTGAGCTCCAGACCTTCGATACGCACATGAATGTCATTGATGCCACCGTGCATGTGTTTGAGTCGCTGGTCGATGTTCTCCAGCAAAACGGATGTCGCGTCAATAAAACGTATCTGAGCGTGGAGATGCCCGAGGATATACGAGATTTTGTCGCGATTGCGGCTGATTCAGCTGGCCAGATTCAGAGCGGGTTTTGCGCCATGGATGGTCGTTTGTACAACGGTATGGTCGATGATAGTTGGAATCGCATGAAGGATGCACGCGCGGACGACGCCGCTTATCGACGTTGGTTTGATCAGCATCGCGCGAAGCCGGGCGACCTGGCGTGTCAGTGCGTTGCAGCGGCGGCATTCGCCTATCGACCGCTCGTGAGCATTGTGGTGCCGTGCTATAAGACCGATCGGGTTTACCTGCGCGAGCTTCTGGACTCTGTGCTATCCCAGAGCTATGACAACTGGGAATTACTGCTTATGGACGCCTCGCCCGAATGGGACGCGGTGTCTGATCTTGCGGACGACGCCAATGATGAGCGCGTTCGGCGCATCGAGTTGCCCGGCAACGGCGGCATTGTACTCAACACCAACGCCGGCATTCAGCAGGCGACGGGCGACTACATTGCATTTTTGGACCATGACGACATTCTGGAGCCGGATGCGTTGTTCCACTATGTCGCCGCGTTGAACAAGGCGGCAGAGGGTGAGCGTCCGCAGGTCCTGTTCTGTGACGAGGACATGTTCCAGAAAACGGGGGAGTGGGGTCAGCCAGTCTTTAAGACGCGGCTCAACGTCGATCTGCTCTATAGCCATAACTGCGTGACGCATTTTCTGATGGTGGAGAAGGCGCTTATCGATCGCATTGGCACGTCCCCAGAAGACGTTGCGGGTGCCCAGGATTACGACCTGACGCTTCGCTGCCTTGCATCGGGCGCACGGTTTGAGCATATTGCCCACGTGTTGTATCACTGGCGTGTGCACCCCGGCTCCACCGCCGATGGCTCTGCTGATAGCAAGCCGTATGCCATTGAAGCTGGTCGTTTGGCGCTGCAGCGCCACTTTGACTCGCTTGGCGTTCACGGAACGGTCGAGGAGACCGAGATGCCGTTTGTCTATCGCATGCGTTATGCGCTGCCGGAGTCTGCGCCGCTGGTGAGCATTGTGATTCCCACCAAGGACCACGTCGAGACGCTCGATGCCTGTGTGATGTCGATCGCCCAGAAGGCCACGTATGCCAACTACGAGATCGTCTTGGTGGAGAACAACAGCGAAGCCCCGGAGACGTTTGCGTATTACGAAACCCTACCGGAGCGCGTGGCTGCAGCATCCGAAGGCAAGGGCATCGCGCGCGTTGTGTACTGGCCGGGCGAGTTCAATTACTCCCAGATCATCAACTTTGGCGTAGAGCATGCCAAGGGCGACTATCTACTGCTGCTGAACAACGATACCGAGGTCATAAGCCCCGACTTTATCGAAGAGATGATGGGCTATCTGCAACGTCCCGATGCGGGTGTGGTTGGTGCCAAACTCTATTTTGCCGATCATCTGGTGCAGCACGCTGGCATTTTGGTCGGTGTGCGCGGTGCACTTGCCCATGCCAACCAGGACTTCTCGGCAAAGCGCGAGGGCTATCTTGCGCGCGCCGTGCGGCCGGGCAACTTTAGCGCCGTAACAGGTGCCTGCCAGATGGTCCGACGCGACGTATTTGAGCAGGTCGGAGGCTACAACGAGGAATTCGCAGTCGGCTTTAACGATGCGGACTTTTGCCTGCGCGTGTGGGAGGCGGGCTACCGTACCATCTTTACGCCCTATGCCGAGCTGTACCACTACGAGTTCACCTCGCGCGGCAGGGAAGAGGCCAACGAGGAAAAGCTGCGCCGCTGGAAACGCGAGCAGGCGCTGTTCATGCAGCGCTGGCCGGAGTTTTTCCTTGACGGTGACGCGTGGCTCGGACCGAACCTATCCGCTGGGAGCGAGTATTTCTCACTTTAGAGAGTTGGGATGCCGTTGCATGGTATGGTTTGCCATATGTTTGATAATAATTATGCGGCAGATGCATAGTGTAATTGCAGTTAAATGGGTTAATACAAGTTTGATTAAATTGCGCCACGCTTGCCCTACCTGCTTTTTGGCGAATTAATTAAGGGTGGATGAAAGATTGCTTGTGGCTGGATTGTAGAGGCGAAAGAGAGGCGATTATTTTTCGAGCTCTCTCAATTTGATATGATTGCAACGTTTTTCGTTCGAAGGATTTGCATATGCGTCAAATTAAAAGACAAATACTATTTGGAATTTCTTTACTGCTATTTGGGCTTGCGTTCGCGCACTCTTGCTATGGTGATACCTCGCGATCATTAGTTGAAAACTCGTGGAGATATGAAAATGGCGAAATCGTTTCTTCGCTCAACGCCTCTGAAGACGAAGGTATCTCGACATTATCGATAACGGATTTGCCAACTGGGGCGACTGCTGAGGGAATCGATGTCAGCGAACATCAAAAGAAAGTTGATTGGGAAGCTGTTAAGGCTTCTGGTATCGATTTTGCCATTCTTCGAATTGGCTTCGGCGCTCCTTCTTTTGGCGGCCGACTCGACTACCAATTTCAAAGGAATATCTCTGAGTGCGAACGCCTAGGAATTCCATACGGCATATACTTATATTCATATGCGTGGGATGACTCGCAGGCGGAAGATGAAGCTTCGTTTGTGATCGATAATTTGGCGGGACATACCCCGCAGCTTCCCGTTTATTACGATCTTGAAGATAATTCCATTATCGCAGAGGGTAGACAAGCTGGAATTGCTTCCAGGGCCTCAATTTTTTGCAACCGCATTACTAGCGCTGGATATTCGGTTGGTATTTACGCGAATCTGTATTGGTTTAACAACGTCTTGACTGATCAGGTTTTTAAGTCATCCGCATGGGACCATTGGATTGCGCAGTATAACTATCAGTGTGATTACACTGGCAATTACAGTATTTGGCAATATGCGAGCGATGGTCTTGTTCCGGGTGTTAACGGCTACGTTGATATGAATTATTCCTACGGTTCTATCGTTGCGGAGTCAGTTAAAGCTCAGCGCGCCGACGAGCTCGCATCCCAGCACGCGGGCGACCTCGCCGACGGGACGTACGTGATCAGGTCCTCCAAGCGCCCCTCCTCCGCCCTCGAGGCGAAGGGCGGCAGGACGGCCAACGGCACCGCGGTCTCCCTGTACGATGTCAACGGAACCGTCGCGCAGGCCTGGACGGTGACCCACGAGGGCGACTACGTCGTCATCAGGAACGCCAAGAGCGGGAGGGCCATCGACCCGACCGGCCCATCCTCCGACCCGGGGACCAAGCTCCAGCTCTGGGACGCGAGCGGTACCCGGCCCCAGCGCTGGATCGCGATCAGGAGGGACGACGGGAGCTACGAGTTCCGCTCGGCGATGGACCCCGACGCCGCGTTCGACCTGACCTCTGGCAAGACCTCGAACGGGACGCGGGCCCAGCTGTACACCGCCAACGGCACCGAGGCGCAGTCGTGGGCGCTTGAGGCCTACGAGCTGCCCGAGACCCGCGCCGACGAGCTCGCATCCCAGCACGCGGGCGACCTCGCCGACGGGACGTACGTGATCAGGTCCTCCAAGCGCCCCTCCTCCGCCCTCGAGGCGAAGGGCGGCAGGACGGCCAACGGCACCGCGGTCTCCCTGTACGATGTCAACGGAACCGTCGCGCAGGCCTGGACGGTGACCCACGAGGGCGACTACGTCGTCATCAGGAACGCCAAGAGCGGGAGGGCCATCGACCCGACCGGCCCATCCTCCGACCCGGGGACCAAGCTCCAGCTCTGGGACGCGAGCGGTACCCGGCCCCAGCGCTGGATCGCGATCAGGAGGGACGACGGGAGCTACGAGTTCCGCTCGGCGATGGACCCCGACGCCGCGTTCGACCTGACCTCTGGCAAGACCTCGAACGGGACGCGGGCCCAGCTGTACACCGCCAACGGCACCGAGGCGCAGTCGTGGGCGCTTAGTGTTTCTAAGTAGTGGACACTGGGTTTATTGGCGTAAATTATCAGAATTTAACGGATTGCTTTAAACTAAAGCAATCCGTTTTGTCTTGATTGGATGTCAGTGAGTAGAGAACTGTCTGATAAACAGAATATTATATATAACGCTGCGGGTTCTTTGATTTATCTAGGTTGCCAGTGGCTTCTCACGGTTTTAGTTGTCCGCTTAAGTGATGGACTTGAATATGCTGGCAATTTGGCGCTTGCGATGTCCATCGCAAATATTTTTGTACCTTTTGCTCAGTATAGAATGAGAACCATTCAAGTTTCAGATGTGAGCCATAGCTTCTCTGCGGGTGATTATCTTGGTTTCAGGTTCTTGACCGTAGTCGCAGCACTCATTGGCTCAATGATATATAGCTATTTCACTTGTGCATCTAGCGCATTGTTATCTATCTTTATTTATCTTTTATACAAAGCCCTTGAACTTGTTATCGATGTTTTCCATGGCCTGGATCAGCAGAATTACAGGATGGATTATGTCGGTATTTCATTTGCGCTTCGGGGGATATTGTCGGTGACGGCATTCTCAGTTGCTCTAATTATGAATTTGAGTCTCGAAATGGCTCTTGTGATCATGACTCTTGTTTGCATTCCTGTCTGCTTGTTCTTTGATATCCCAAAAGCACGGCAATTTGATACGCTACGTCCTATTATTAATAAATCAACAGTCTTCTATTTTCTTAAAATCGGGATTTTGCCGGCTGCTTCTTTATTTGCCTGCAGTGCTGCCATGACATTTCCTCGACAAATGCTAAGTTCATTGTTCGGAACGGCTAGTCTTGGAATATATGCCTCGGTTGCTTCGCCAATTGCTATCGTTCAAACGGGGGCTTCTTATATCTATACGCCCTTGATAGGTAGATTCGCCGAGCATTTTTCCCGTGGCGATAATAAATCCTTTATATCTTTATTCATCAAAGTTAGCCTGACGATGCTGGCTCTCGTTGCTGCGCTTTCTCTGCTATTTAGTTTTTTCGGTCACTATTTCCTCTATTTGCTATATGGCGGAGAAGTTGCTGAGCATACTGAGCTGTTGGTGCCCATGTTAATCTGTTCGCTCTTTACGGTCTTACTCTGGTTTGCAAATGATTTATTGGTTGCCATGAGAAAAGTAATTGAGTCTTTTATTGGTAACGCAGCCGCAGCACTTCTAGCGTTGGCATTTTCTTTCTATTTCGTCCCGAATTTCTCTATGAACGGCGTTAGCTTTACCGGAATATTAGGCTATGGGTTAGCGTTTGTTTTTTCACTCTGTTTTATTATTTATACTCTTAAGTCGACTAGGGGGGATTTTCGTTGATTAAGGTAAGTGTGATCGTCCCCGTATTTAACGCCGAAAACTATCTAAGACAGTGTCTGGATTCACTTGTTAATCAAACCTACCCAAATTACGAAGTAATATGCATTGATGATTGCGGCTCTGATTCGTCCCAAGCGATTCTTGCTGATTACGCAGGACGTTACTCGGATAAACTGACCGTTCTCTACAACGATGAAAATGTCGGTCAAGGTAAATCAAGGATTCGTGGCTTAAGCATTGCGTCGGGCGAGTATATTATGTTCGTTGATAGCGATGACTATGTGGCTGGTGACTATATCAGTCGCTATGTTGCTGAAGTATTACATCAGGACTTTGATCTAATTATTGGTGGCTACACGCGTGATGTAGACGGTGCTTTATCAACATATATCCCAAGCGATAGTGTTTGGAGCGTTGTCACGTATTCTGTTGCTTGCTGCAAAATGATAAAGAAGTCTTTTATCGAAGATCATAATATTGATTTTAGCGATGCCCGGAAAGGGGAGGATATTTATTTTAATCTGTCCCTCTATTATTGGGGGGCCACGTATAAAGTGATTGATTATGCTGGTTATTATTATCGCCTAAATAGGAAATCGACCACTCAAACTCTTAGGAGTAACCATAATTTCGATGGTTTGATTTTCGATATGTTTGACTCTTTCCTCGAGTCGCACGATTTAAGTTCATTGAACAAAACTGATTACGATGTAATTGAGTATGCATATTTGGCAAATGTATTCAATGCCTTATTAACATATTGTCGCGGATGCGGTCTCAAGTTGATGTCGACCAAGTTGAAGTTCGCTAAAGCCAAAATGAGCCAACAGTTTCCCAGCTATCAGTCAAACCCTTTAATTGGATTGTTCTCGCCAAAGGGTCAATCTCTTAAAATCCGGGTCGCTCTTTTTGTGATGATTAAGTTGGCTCCATTTGGAGTGGATAGACTTGTTTTATCGGCTTTAGCTTTGGCATAGTTTACGGAGCAACATGAATAACTCCCCAAGAATTCTTGTCATAATACCTGCCTATAATGAGCGGGAAAGTATTGTCTCTACTGTTGATTCAGTGGTTCGAGCTGGCTATGACTACGTTGTGGTTAATGATGGATCGACGGATGACACGCTCGATATTTGTCGAAAGAATAATATCAATGTACTGAATCTGCCTCAGAATCTCGGTATCGGTGGCGCTGTTCAGGCTGGACATAAATATGCTCAACACTTTGGATATGACATTGATGTACAGGTCGATGGCGATGGGCAGCATGATCCTGCTTATATCTATAAGCTTGTAGATAGAATAATTGCCGGTGCGGATTTGGTCGTAGGTTCAAGATTTTTGGAACAGACAGAAGGTTTCCAGTCTTCCTTTCTTAGGAGGGTTGGAATAACTTGGCTTTCCGGTGTAATAAAACTGGTCACACATCAAAGAATTACGGATCCAACTTCTGGTTTCAGAGCGTGCAATATCAAGGCAATTGATTTGTTTTGTAAAAAATATCCAGCCGATTATCCTGAGCCCGATTCTATCGTATCGGCTCTTTCGCGGGGTCTGAAAGTTACTGAAGTGTCAGTGGTGATGAAAGAACGCCAGGGCGGATCTTCGTCCATTTCAGGTTTTTCCAGCATTTACTACATGATTAAAGTGACACTTGCAATAATAATTTCGGCTTTCTCGAACTAGGGGTTTTGATGTCTGCACCGTTACAGTTGGCAATCGTTATCGCCTGTCTACTGCTTGCAATTTATGTTATACGTCTAATTCTTAAAGATAAATTACAGTTGCGATATTCGCTTCTCTGGCTTGCTTTGGTCGTGGCTCTTTTGATCTGCGGCTTATTTCCACAACCGTTGTATTCCATTTCTTCCTTTTTTGGTTTTGCAACTTCATCCAATTTCATTTTCGTGGTCGGTTTTCTATTTTTAATCCTGATCTTGCTATCTCTAAGCTCTATTGTTAGTAAGCAAGCTATTGCTATTAAGAACTTGACACAAAAAATTGCATTGCTCGATAAGGAAATTAACAAGGATTAGGAAATAACGTTGAATTACTTAGCACATGACCACACTTTTGTTCTTTGCGCCTATGGGGAGTCTCCTTACCTGGCCGACTGTCTCTCCTCGCTTGTAAATCAACAGCAGGCTAGCGATATTATTGTTTCGACCTCAACTCCGAACACTTATATAGATCAGACTGCTTCTCGATTTAACGTTCCGGTTGTTATTAATGACGGGAAGCCTAGCATCAGCCATGACTGGAACTGCGCAATTGGTCATGCACAGACTCCTTTGGTTACCATTGCTCATCAAGACGATGTGTATTCTCCAAATTACACTCTGGAAATGCTTCGTTCCGTCAATCATTCCTGTAATCCTTTGATTTTCTTCTCGAATTATGGTGAGCTTCGCAACGGTGAATTTGTTGATGAAAATTCCGTCCTTAAAGTGAAAAGGGTTTTACTCAATAAATTTGCCCGTTTGGGTAATTCTGCATCCACTCGAGATAAGCGCCATATTCTCAAGTTTGGTTCGGCGATTTGCTGTCCTTCAGTTACTTATAATCTGGATACTCTTAAGACCCCACTGTTTTCTAGTTCTATGAAATGTGATTTAGACTGGGAGGCATGGGAGAGGTTCTCACGGCTTAAGGGGTCTTTCGTCTATTCACCAGAGATTCTTATGCATCACAGAATTCATGAAGGATCAGAGACAACTGCGCTGATAGAGGATGACACGAGAAGCAATGAAGATCTTGAAATGTTAAATAAATTCTGGCCTCAGATTGTAGCCAGGGCAATTTTTCGATTTTATTCATTTAGTATGAATAGCAATGCACTATAAAAGCGATTATTTAGTTAAAGGGGTTTCTAAATTTGTCTTCTTCACCTGATTTAGATTGGCTTAAAAAAGTCAAAGCCTCTCTTATTGTTAGCCTATTAATATTTATAGTTTCCCTGCTGTTCGTTCACAATTTTGCGGCAGTTTTCCTATATTTTTTTCTGATTGTCATTTATTTAATTTGTACATGTGTAAGAAGTTGGTCTTTGCATAAGGACACGACAATAGGCATAACAGATGTAATTGATGAAGGCTGTTTTTCTCAAGAGCTTAAAGTTGATTCGATTCGAATTGCTGTTCTTTCTTGCGTGCTTGAGCTTTTAACGGTAGTTGGGTGCAAATCGTCCTTTTCTCTTGCGACCATTTCTCCTGCGCGAATTCTCTTCTTTTATCTATTGGGAAGCGCAGTCTTAGCCGTATTTAGGCTATTTAAAATAGATTTTGACCTTAATATAAAGTTGAGTTTTTCAAAAAAGAACATGGTTGTCTGCGCTGCAATCGTACTTTGTGCCCTGCTTGCAAGCGCTCTTTTCGGTTTTATTGGTTTCAGTAAAACCGTTATTCTTGCATCAGTTCTTCCGTTGTTTGCGTGCACTGGATTCATAATTTGTTTCCATGATTGGTGGAATCGCCCTGATTTATTTACCCCTCTAGCAATTGCCGTTGTTGGACTTGGCATCATACTTGTTTTTCCTGTAACTAATTTATTTTCATGGGATGATCAAATTCATTTCAGCAATGCGAACAGCTTTTCCTTTGTCAGCGAAGCTGAGACTACTGTTTCAGATAGGATGCTTGAGAACTTATTTGAGCAAGATGCCGGATTCTCTAATAACGCTGCACTTGGAAAGTGGCCGATAAGCCCAGATAATGAATGGGGCCGTGGAGCCGTTGAGTCATTATGTTTGGAATTAAATCATCAGGATACTGCCGCCACCCTTTGCAAGGAGACCGGCCTTTCCACTTCTGTTTCTTTCCAATCTCTAGGCTATCTTCCTTCATCATGCGGTATTTGGCTTGGTAGAGTATTAAAGCTACCTTTCAGTTTTAAGTTTGTTTTGGGGAAACTGTTCAATTTAATGTTCTATGCCTTTATTTGCTACTTAGCAATTAAAGTAGCCCCATGCAAGAAATATTTATTGTCTTTCATTGCGCTGCTTCCTTCGAATGTTTTCATGGCGGCCAATTATTCCTATGACCCTTGGATCAATTGTTTAACTCTTCTCGGAGTTGCTCTCCTTCTTAGATTGATCACGGGTAGAACTGAACTAAAGTGTTCGACGTACGTTGAGACAGTCTTAGTATTTGTCTTCGCGTTCGCTCCAAAGGCGGTTTATTTCCCTCTTTTAGGGTTACTGTTTCTCATTCCCACTTCAAGGTTTGCTGATAATCGGCAAAAAAGAATATTTGAGAGTATTTTGCTGCTCTTCGGCGTTCTCGTTGTTATCTCTTTTCTTATCCCCTTTATTGCATCAAATGGAGGCGGAGCAGGTGATGCCCGTGGTGGCGATAATGTTAATTCAACTCAGCAAGTGCATTTTATTTTGACCAATCCGTTGAGTGCACTTGGCATTCTTAGTAAGTTCGTCTTTGTCGAGTTTCTGAACCCGGGTTTTATAAACTCAATCGCTACGAACATTGCTTATCTAGGGGATATCGCATCTTATGTACCTGTGTTTAGCTATCTGCCTATAATTCTTGGTACTGTGATTTGCATTCTTGATAGCAACGACACTTCGATTTCTTTAATTTGCCGGAAAAACGCTATTTGGTGCTCCTTGCTTCTGATTCTCACTTGCTATTTGATATCTACGGCCTTATATATTTCTTTCACTGGGGTTGCATGCGAACGCGTTGCTGGTGTGCAGGCAAGATATTTAACTCCGCTGTTGTTTGCGGCTGATCTTTTCATTTTTAACATTTCTTGTCATCTTGAACAAAAGCGTTGCGGTAGGTTTGAAGCACTGTCGTTATTGTCTTCAGCCATGATGCTTTATCTAATTATGTTTACCTTACTTTTTTCTAGGTGCTTTGGATAAGGAAAAACTATGAAATTATTCTCCAAAGGTATTTGCAGGGGTTTTGGTGCTGTCTATCTTCCTTTTAAGGCTAACGGTGACAAGCTCATTCCGCTGGCTGTTGAGACGGAATGCGGAAATTCAATTCCTTATTCCAGTTTCTGGAATTCTGAATATGGAACAATTGTTTTTGTTTTACCGCTACTTCAGTGTGAAAAGATTGTATTTCTATTTGCTGACAATAAGAATCCGAGATTTGAAATTTCTAACTCAGTAATTAAGTGGCAATCACGGTTTAACTATAAATTCAATTCTGCGATCGCCAAGCAGTTCAGGGACATTGAAAACGACACTTATTTTGGTCAGATTCATGTCCGTTGCGATGTTGCCGTTGAAGTTGCGAGCGATGAGGCAATAATTTTGAAAGGCGTCGTCTGCTTCCCGTCAGATTTTAATGTTGATGACATTTATTTGATTGACGGACAGGCTAGTAAATTAAACAACTTCGACATCTGGCTGGGAAGACCTACGCCTGTTGATTATTGTGGATTTAGCAGGATTGAGCGTTCTTTTTCTATTAGGCTTCCGAAAGATGGAAAGACCTACTGTCTTGTTGCTGCGGATAGCGAAAAAAATGCAGAAGGTTTTCTTAATTTTGATCCAGCTGCACTATCTTATATGCTTGAGGTTAATTCGCCTCTCTTTTATAAAGCGTCTTCTCCTGCTGCATATCATGATTTCTTTAGAATACGATCTCGTTTAATTAATGCTGCAGAACTAGTTTCGAATTCTGAAATTAATCAGGACTCTTTATTTAGCATTATCGTTCCACTATATAAAACCCCTGTATCATATTTTAGGGATATGATTAATTCGGTCGTCTCTCAGGTATATCAAAATTGGGAGCTCATTCTCGTTAACGCCAGTCCCGAATGCATGGAATTGCAGAAAGAGCTGGGCGGCTTAACTGATTCTAGAATTAAAGTTATTACGCTTGAAGAGAACAAGGGGATTGCTGAGAATACTAACGCTGGTATCGCCGCCGCCGTTGGTGACTATGTCGTGTTTTTCGATCACGACGATACGCTCGATCCGTTTGCTCTTTATAGATACGCAGAGCGAATTCAGGACTGTCCTGATACTGATGCACTGTATTGCGATGAGGACTTCTTAAATGAGGCCGGTGAGTATGTGGCCCCTCATTTCAAGTCCGATTTCAATCTAGATCTGCTTCGCGTTCATAACTACATAACTCATCTGCTTTGCGTTCGTGCCTCGTTCGCTAAAGAACTGATGCTACGGAAAGAGTTCGATGGAGCTCAAGACTATGATTTTCTGTTGCGTTTAGTAGAGAGAACTCAGAGTATCTATCATGTTCGTGAGGTTCTCTATCATTGGAGAATTAGCGATACGTCAACTGCGAAGAGTGCGGGAAATAAGAACTATGCCGACGATGCTGGCAGAAGGGCACTGCAAGAGCATTTGGATCGCTGCGGTCTGAACGGTACTGCGGAGCTAACTGATTCTGCCTGTTTCTATCATATTGCCTACGCTCTTAATGAAGAGCCCTTGGTCAGTATCGTTATCCCCAATAAAGATAGTGTTGAGGTCTTACGCCGCTGCATTGACTCTATTGAGGAAAAAACTGATTATCGCAACTTCGAGATTCTGGTTGTTGAGAATAACAGTACAGAGGACACGACATTTGAGTATTACCGCACCGTTTCCGAGCAATATGAGAACGTTCGCATTGCAACATGGGATGGTCCGTTTAACTACTCCGCTATCAATAATTATGGCGTTGGACTGACATCCGGCAAATACCTGCTGTTCTTGAATAATGACACCGAGGTTATTGAGGGCGGTTGGCTATCTTCAATGCTCTCTTTCTGTCAGCGTGAGGACGTTGGAGCCGTCGGCGCAAAACTGCTCTACCCGGATGATACGGTGCAGCATGCGGGCGTTATGATGATTTACTGCAACAATGAAGGCGAAATGGGCGGACCCATTCACGTGTTCAATAATCTTGACCGCAATGATCCAGGCTATATGCGTCGCGCTGTTATTTCACAAGATTTAAGTGCTGTTACCGCTGCATGCATGATGACGAAGCGTTCTGTATTTGAAGAGCTAAATGGGTTTAACGAGGACTTTGAGGTTGCTTTTAATGACGTTGATTTTTGCCTGAGAGTTCGCTCACTCGACAAGCTTGTTGTTTTCGATGCTGATGCCCTCTTGTATCATTATGAGTCCTTCAGCCGTGGCTATGAGACTGGTGAAAAGAAAGTCCGATTTATGCGTGAGCAGGGCAAATTACGCACTGCTTGGGCGGAGTATTATGTCAACGGTGACCCTTATCACAGTCCGATGAGTACTCGATGACGTTTGGATTGTCATGATTGATCAAAACCTTGTTCTCTTTGAATCGAATCCAGATTTCGCTGACAATTCTCGTGCCTTGTATGATTACATCGTCGATAAGACTGATTTCAAGACTTTTTGGGTTGTTAAGGATCCGGCTATGCTAGGGCCCATGAGGGCTGCTGGCGTTGACTGTGATATTGAGAATTCAGACCGCGCTATTGCTATGGAGCAATGTGCTCATTATCTGGTTACGTCCAGCTTTATGTTTGCGTACAATAAGCGTCCAGGGCAGATTCATGTTTCGGCATGGCATGGCTTTGGTCCTAAGACCATCGGGTTTGATGAAGATGCAGCGTCTGAATCAAGTGCGCTTAGAGATTTGAAGGTCATTACGACCCAATGTGATCTTCTGACCACTTCATCACGTATGTCGCAGCTCATGATGGCCGGTATGCTTTCTATGGACCCTCGCAAGGTAATGAATTCCGGTTTCCCGAGAAATGATTACCTTTTTACAACTGATGGTAGAAAACTTCTGGAAGGCGCGTTGGGGGTTGATTTCGGCAGCAGTAAATTGATTATGTATCTGCCCACGATGCGCAAGGGTCTAAAGGCTGAAGGCGGTCAATTCGATAAAAATATCTTTAATTACGAGGATTACGACGCTGCTGGTCTTGATGAGTTTCTGAAGCTGAATGATGCTTATGTAATTGCGAAGATGCACTTTGCCGATGACTCGAGCTTCGACCAAGGTTCTTTTGAGCTACCCGAAAGGGTTTTATTCCTCGATAGTCTGTCTTTGGGTTCGAAGTTGCTCACCATTTACCATGTTCTTAACGCATTTGACTTATTGATAACTGACTACTCGTCAGTGTATGTAGACTTTCTTCTTCTTAATAGGCCTATTGTCTTTTCATGTCCGGATTTCGAAGAATACAAGAAGGACAGAGGATTCATTAGCGATGATCCACGTTGGATGATGCCTGGGGCTTTTGTTAAGTCGCAATCCGATTTATTGAGTGCGCTTGGTTCGTTTTTTAATGGAGTTGACGCTGCTACTTCTTTGCGTGAGTCGTTCATGCCAGTCATTCATTCTCATAGGGATGCAAAAGCTGCCGAGCGTGTTGTTCAAAGGATGATCGGAGTGGCCAGCACCCACTCGCGTGACTGTGACAAGGAAATCGGTTCATGCTTTGCGGACTCGAATTCCCCTTTGCGGCAGTATATGAATCTACGTTCCAAAGCGGAGCTATTTTTAGACTATGGTTCGGGCTTCAATTCTGAAGACGTTCTGTCTATCGAATATACGTCTAACTGTTTTGGGTCTCATGTCTGCCTGACTTTTAATGTCCCTTCTGGCGTTAACGAAGTTCGCTTTGACCCCGCCGATGACGGTTCATTTCTCCTAAAGGATGTTTCCTTCTCTTTTAACGGAACGCCATTGATTTGGGGCGCGCTAAATGGTTCTGAATCACACTCCAATATCGTATTCTGCGGACTTGACCCCCAGATTCTGGTCTCAGGTTTTGATGGCTCGGCCGGTGAGCTGTGTGTCAATTTCGACAGATGCGAGCTTGGAGATTCAGCTGACTATGTTTCATGTCTCATGGAGCGCGGACGCTCTCTTTCAGAAGAGCCCGTGCATTCTCTTTCAGGGTCATTGAGTCGTGTATTTAGGTTTGGTAGGCATTGACGTGAAGCGCGTTATTACATATGGAACGTTTGATTTACTTCATTACGGGCATATCAATTTATTAAGGAGGGCCAAGCAGTATGGCGACTATCTAATAGTCGCTTTGTCTACCGATGACTTCAATTGGAATCAGAAGAGAAAGAAGTGTTATTTCTCTTTTGATAAACGCAAAGCTCTTCTTGAAGCAATTCGTTACGTTGACCTTGTGATTCCCGAAGAATCGTGGGACCAGAAAGTGACTGACGTGCGTGAATACCATATCGATACGTTTGTTATGGGCGATGATTGGAAAGGCGAATTCGACTTTCTGCAGGATGAGGGCGTTGATGTCGTTTACCTGCCACGCACGCCGGAAGTTTCCACCACTCAAATTAAACGTGATCTAAAATCCTAGTAGTCGGTAAGGTTCTTGTGCGAATTTAGCATTGTGGGATTATCAATAATAGAATTAACCTAACGGTTTGATTTCTGTTAGAAAGGTTCTTCAATTATGAAGGGCATCATCCTCGCAGGCGGGTCCGGAACCCGCCTGTACCCGCTCACGCTCGTGACCTCCAAGCAGCTGCTGCCGGTCTACGACAAGCCCATGATCTACTACCCGCTTAGCACCCTTATGCTGGCGGGCATCCGGGACATCCTGGTCATCTCCACGCCGACGGACCTCCCCAACTTCGAGCGCCTGCTCGGGGACGGCTCGCGCTACGGCGTGAACCTCTCCTATGCCGAGCAGCCGAGCCCCGACGGCCTGGCGCAGGCCTTCACCATCGGCGAGGAGTTCATCGCCGGCGAGCCGTGCGCCCTGGTGCTGGGCGACAACATCTTCTACGGCAACGGCCTTTCCCGCCACCTGACGCGCGCCGTCCAGAACGCCGTGTCGGGCCGCGCCACGGTCTTCGGCTACCATGTGGACGACCCCGAGCGCTTCGGCGTCGTGGAGTTCGACGGGGAGGGCCGTGCCGTCTCCATCGAGGAGAAGCCCGAGCGCCCCAAGAGCTCCTACGCAGTCACCGGACTCTACTTCTACCCGGGCGACGTGGCCGCCAAGGCGCACGAGGTGAGGCCCTCGGCCCGCGGCGAGCTGGAGATCACCACGCTCAACCAGATGTACCTGGAGGAGGGGACGCTGTCCGTCGTCACCCTGGGCCGCGGCTACGCGTGGCTGGACACCGGCACCATGGAGAGCCTGCACGAGGCCGCGGAGTTCGTCCGCGCCGTCGAGCACTCCCAGGACCTGCCGGTCTCGGTCCCCGAGGAGATTGCCTGGGAGAACGGCTGGATCACCACCGAGGGGCTCAAGGAGGCCGCGGAGGCCTACGGGAAGTCGGTCTACGGCCAGCACCTCAAGAAGGTCGCCGCCGGCGAGATCGTCAACAGCCCGCGCGAGTACTAGGGTATATTGGGTAGAATCTTCCTAGGCGTTATGGAGAAGGGAGTTATCAATGGCTACATCTAGTATTAAAGCGCCTATTCGGGTTACCTCTGTTGAAGGCGCCAGGGCCTTATGCGAAGCATATGAAAAAGGATTAGCGATGGATGCCTCGATTAAATCCCCGAAGCGCTTAACCGGCGGACGGCTATCAGTTGAGAAGCAAAAAGCAATCGATAAATTGTTCGCCAAAATGGGTATTTAGACATGGCTCTGGTCGCATATTCGTTATTTGATCTTTGCGAAGCTCAATCGGAGGAGAAGGTCGAATCGGTCCTCTCCTCCTTTTCGTGCGAGCGGAATTCTGACATTGAGCTTTTCGTGCGTTGTAAGGCTCTTGAATTTAACAGGCGCGGGGCTGCATCTTCATATTTGGTATTTGATGTCGACAGCGCCTCGTTTGTTGGTTTTTATGCACTTGCGCTAAAAGTTGCTAGTATTCCCGCGATCAATGTGAGTCGGTCGTTTCGAAAGAAATTCGAATATTTCGGTGAGTACGACTCGGCTTCTGATTCTATTGAGCTTCCTGTTGTGCTGCTTGCCCAATTTGGCAAAAATGATCGTTATGCTGATCTCGTGAGTGGCGAGCAGTTAATGTCTCTTGCAGAGGATTCTGTGCGCGAGGTTCATCGTCTAGCAGGCGGTAGATTTGTCGTTCTTGACGCTGTTGATGCGCGAGGTCTGTTGAACTTTTATACTAATTTGGGCTTTAGGAAGTACGGTAACCGCGAGAATAGCGAGGACGTTTCTTCTGACAGCGCATCATTTGTTCAGATGTTTAAGTACGTTCATCCAAACGGGTAGATTTAATTTGGAGCATTATGTCTGAGATTTTTGAACCTAAGAACATCATCGTCACGGGCGGCTGCGGCTTCATCGGCAGCAACTTCGTGCACTACATCGTGAACAACCACCCCGAGGTGCACGTCACCGTCCTGGACAAGCTGACCTACGCCGGCAACCCCGAGAACATCGCCGGGCTGCCTTCCGACCGCGTGGAGCTCGTCGTGGGCGACATCTGCGACGCCGAGCTGCTGGACAGACTGGTCCCCGGCCACGACGCCATCGTGCACTACGCCGCCGAGAGCCACAACGACAACTCCATCGCCGACCCGGAGCCGTTCCTGCGCACCAACGTCGAGGGCACCTTCCGCCTGCTTGAGGCCGTGAGGAAGTACGGCATCCGCTACCACCACGTCTCCACCGACGAGGTCTACGGCGACCTGGCGCTCGACGACCCGGCCAAGTTCACCGAGGAGACGCCGTACAAGCCGTCGAGCCCTTACAGCTCGACCAAGGCCAGCTCCGACATGCTCGTGCGCGCCTGGACCCGCACCTACGGCCTGCGCACCACGATCTCCAACTGCTCCAACAACTACGGCCCCTACCAGCACGTGGAGAAGTTCATCCCCAGGCAGATCACCAACATCATCGACGGCGTCCGCCCCAAGCTCTACGGCCGCGGCGAGAACGTGCGCGACTGGATCCACACCGAGGACCACTCCTCGGCCGTCTGGGACATCCTGACCAAGGGCCGCATGGGGGAGACCTACCTCATCGGCGCAAATGGCGAGAAGAACAACATCACCGTGCTGCGCATGATCCTGGAGGCCATGGGCCGCGACCCCGAGGACTTCGACTGGGTCGCCGACCGCCCCGGCCACGACCGCCGCTACGCCATCGACTCCACCAAGCTCCAGCGCGAGCTCGGCTGGAGGCCGGCGCACACCGACTTCGCCGAGGGGCTCAAGGCCACCATCGACTGGTACGTCGCCAACGAGTCCTGGTGGCGCCCGGCCAAGGAGGCCACCGAGGCCAGGTACAGGGCTCAGGGCCAGTAGGCCGCCCGAGTGCCCTTACGGGGCGCCCTGGGCGGACCGCAGGGCATGGGGATGATCCTGCGGCCCGCCCAGGGCGCCCGCAACCACCGTATCGTCGATAGGAGCTTTTCCCACATGGCAGACATCGCATTCGAGAAGGACCTCTCCGTCACCGAGACCGGCATCGGGGGCCTCAAGGTCGTCGACCTGGCCGTCCACGGCGACTCGCGCGGCTGGTTCAAGGAGAACTGGCAGCGCGCCAAGATGACCGCTCTCGGCATCCCCGACCTCAAGGTCGTCCAGAACAACGTCTCCTACAACGACAGCCGCGGCGTCACCCGCGGCATCCACGCCGAGCCCTGGGACAAGTTCATCTCCGTGGCCCGCGGCTCGGTATTCGGCGCCTGGGTGGACCTGCGCGAGGGCAGCGCCACCTTCGGCAAGGTCTACACGACCGTGCTGGACCCCTCCAAGGCCATCTACGTCCCGCGCGGCGTGGGCAACTCCTTCCAGGCGCTCGAGGACGGCACCGCCTACACCTACCTGGTGGACGCCCACTGGTCGCTGGAGCTCAAGAGGACCTACACCTTCGTGAACCTCGCCGACCCCGAGCTCGCCATCGAGTGGCCGATCCCTCTCGACCAAGCCGTCGTATCCGAGGCCGACCTCAACCACCCGATGCTCAAGGACGTCGTCCCCATGGCGCCCAAGAGGACGCTCGTCACCGGCTGCAACGGCCAGCTGGGCCATGCGGTGCGCGCGCTCGCCGAGGAGCGCGGCGTGGCGAAGGACTTCGACTTCTGCGACATCGACACCTTCGACATGTCCGACCCGGACGCCTACGCGCAGTACGACTGGTCGCTCTACGGCACCGTCATCAACTGCGGCGCCTACACGGCCGTGGATAAAGCCGAGACCCCCGAGGGCCGCGTGACCGCCTGGAAGGCCAACGCAACCGGCCCGGCCCTCCTCGCCCGCACATGCTCCGAGCACGGGATCACGCTCGTCCACGTGTCCAGCGACTACGTCTTCGACGGCACCGTCGAGGTGCACGACGAGGACGAGCCCCTCAGCCCGCTGTCCGTCTACGGTCAGACCAAGGCGGCCGGCGACATCGCCGTGGCCGGGTGCCCGCGCCACTACATCATGCGCTCCAGCTGGGTCATCGGCGAGGGCCACAATTTCGTCAAGACCATGAAGGTCCTTTCCGACCGTGTCGCCGACCCGGAGGACAAGCTCACGCAGGTCACGGTCGTGGACGACCAGCTGGGCCGCCTGACCTTCACGCGCGACATGGCCGAGGCCATCTTCCACGTGCTGGGGACGCACGCCCCCTACGGCACCTACGACTGCACCGGCTCCGGCGCCGTCAAGTCCTGGGCCGATATCGCCCGCGCCGTCTTCGAGGCCGCCAACGGCAACGGGGACAGGGTCGTGCCGGTATCGACCGCCGACTACTACGCGAGCGCCGAGGGCCCCGTCGCCCCGCGCCCGGTCCACTCCGCGCTCGACCTGTCCAGGCTCGAGGCTGCCGGCTTCCACATGCCCGACTGGGAGGAAGAGCTGGGGGAGTACATCAAGACGCTCTAGGCGCTATTAACTTTTCGAGAGTAAAAGCCGCCGTTCTTTAACGGCGGCTTTTCTTGTTGGTGGCTATCTGCGCAGTGGTGCCAATAGTATTTTGCGGAAGATCTACCTCTCGCTTGGCTTGGAAGTAGGGTGGCCGGGCTGGTCGTCGTAGGCGTATTTGCTGTACACGTTGACCTCCCACTGCTTTTTTTCGACCTTTGCTACAGAATCTAGGATGAAGCCGGTCGCAAGGCTCAGGCCGCACAGGAACATAAACGAGGCGGCGAGCATAGCGGTGGGGAAGCGCGGGACGAGGCCGGTCTGGAAATATTCGACAACGATGGGCATGCCCAGGGCGAGGCCGAATACCGCGAACAGAAGCGCTACGAGGCTGAAGAACTTCAGCGGGCGGTAGTCCTTGAACAGCGTGCCGATCATCGCAACGACTTTAATGCCGTCGCTCACTGTGTTGAGTTTGGACTCGGAACCCTCGGGACGGTCGCGGTACTCGATGGGCACATCTTTGATGCGCCAGCGGTGGTCGACGGCGTGGATCGAGAGCTCGGTTTCGATCTGAAAGCCCTCGGAAAGCACTGGGAAGGTTTTAACGAACGGGCGGCTCATGGCGCGGTAGCCGGTCATGACGTCATCGAAGCTGTAGCCATAGATCCACTTGATCATGGCGCGGACCAGATTGTTGCCAAAGCCGTGGAAGGCGCGCTTGTTTTCCTCGGCGTAGGTGCCGTTTGAAAGGCGATCGCCTACGGTCATGTCGGCCGTACCGTTAAGGATGGGCTCGCAGAGGGCCTTGGCCGCCTCGGCGGGGTAGGTGTCGTCGCCGTCGACCATCAGGTAGCAATCGGCGTCGATGTCGCGAAACATCTGGCGGCATACGTTGCCCTTTCCCTGACGGGGCTCAAAGCGGACCGTGGCGCCGTGCTCGGTGGCGATGCGTGAGGTATCGTCCGACGAGTTGTTGTCATAGACATAGACCGTCGCTTGCGGAAGCTCGCGGTGAAAGTCGTCGATGACTTTGCCGATCGTGGGCGCTTCGTTGTAGCAGGGGATGATGACGGCGATGGATTCAGAATTCACTCAATGCTCCTTATACGTTCAATCCTTGAAAGTATAGCCGTTTGGGCTTGGCATCCTAAGATGTGGGTTAGTTCTCCAGTTTTGTTGCGCGAATCGTTTGCATGGCCGTCGGGTCTATACTGTTCGTTTGTCAACGATTACGAGTAAAGGAGTTGCATCCGTGTCGGATCAGACAAAGCAACAAGAAACTCGCAGTCTGCCTGCGACGTTTGCTAAGAACGAATTTGAGAAGGACGCGTTTATCCTTCGTCAGCTGGTTACCAAGGATTTTAAGATCAAGTATCGCCGTAGCGTTCTGGGCGTCGCATGGTCGGTGCTCAACCCGCTGCTGATGATGATCGTCATGGCCATCGTGTTCTCGACGATTTTTGGCCAGGGCCGCAATGGCTCAATGACGCCCGAGATGTACCCGCTGTACTTGATCGTGGGTAACATTACCTTTGCCGTCATGTCCGAGTCTACGAACCAGGCCCTGACGTCGATCGTGGGCGCTGCCCCTCTGCTCAAGAAGGTTAAGGTGCACCGCTGGGTCTTCCCGGTGCAGAAGGTGCTCTTCTCGCTGGTCAACTTTGCCTTCTCGCTGGTCGCCGTCGCCATCGTCATGCTGTGGTTCCGCGTTATGCCTTCTTGGCACCTGATTCTGTTGCCGGTTTGCCTGCTGCTGCTTATGTGCTTCTGCATGGGCCTGGGCATGATGCTCTCTGCCCTTACGGTCTTCTTCCGCGACGTTATGCATCTGTGGAGCGTCGTCATTACGGCGTGGACTTACATTACGCCCATCTTCTGGACGACTGACTATATTGCGCAAATGCCGCATCTCGTGCGTATCTTGATGTATGCGAACCCCATGTTCAACTACCTGCAGTTTATGCGCGATATCTTCCTGTTCCAGACTACGCCCTCGCTTATGACGTTTGGCATGTGCGTCGCTTGGGCGGTCCTTGCGCTTGTTATTGGCTACACCGTGTTCCATAAGTCCGAGCGCAAGTTCATCCTCTACATCTAAGGAGTGCTGTGATGACTGAATCTGTTGTTGATTACAGCGAGCAGCCTCTGGCTGTCGAGGTCGACGACGTCACCATGATCTTTAACATGGCGTCCGAGTCGCTGACCAACCTCAAGGAGTACTTCATCAAGCTTGCCAAGCATGAGTTGTTCTTTGAGGAGTTTAGGGCGCTCAAGCATATCTCGTTTGATATTCATCGTGGCGAGGTCGTGGGTCTGGTCGGCACCAATGGTTCCGGTAAGTCTACGATGCTCAAGATTATCGCCGGTGTGCTTGAGCCAAGCGAGGGCAGCGTTAAGGTGCACGGTAACATTGCGCCGCTGATTGAGCTTGGTGCCGGCTTTGACCCCGAGCTGACCGCCCGCGAGAACATCTATCTGAACGGCGCCCTGCTCGGCTATACCAAGGAGTTCATCGACGCCAACTTTGACGGCATTATCGAGTTCGCTGAGCTTCAGAACTTTGTCGATATGCCGCTTAAGAACTTCTCCTCGGGCATGGTGGCGCGTATCGCCTTTGCAATCGCGACGATTACCGAGCCCGATATTCTGATCGTTGACGAGACGCTGTCCGTCGGTGATGTGTTCTTCCAGCAGAAGTGCGAGGCCCGCATCCAGCACTTTATCCAGAGCGGCGACGTGACGGTTCTGTTCGTTTCGCACTCCATGGAGCAGGTTGAGCGCATCTGCCAGCGTGCCGTTTGGATTGAGAAGGGTGACCTTCGCATGGACGGCCCGGTCAGTGAGGTCTGCAAGGCGTATCGCGAGCAGTTCAACTAGGTTATAATTACTTGCGCCTGACAGGCTTGCGCTTGCTTGGGCGTGCGGCTATTTGCTCCATTAGCTCAGTTGGATAGAGCAGGGGACTTCTAATCCCAAGGTCGACGGTTCGAATCCGCCATGGAGCACCATCGTTTATTAAGCCCAGACCGCTTGGTGGTCTGGGCTTTTTTCATCTTGTGTGCTGCTGGAGCCGAGCGCGAGCAAGCCGCTGCTGTTTGTTGGGGTTGGCATTTTACTTTTCGAGATACTCCCTCAGCAGCTCCAGCGCGTGGGCGTAGCCCTGTAGGCCCTCGCCGGTGATGGTGGCGAAGCAGGCTAGGCGTGCATAGCTCACCTGGCGGAAGTCCTCGCGGGTCTCGACGGCGCTGATGTGGACCTCGACGGCAGGGATGGCGACGGCCTTGAGGGCGTCGAGGATCGCGACGCTCGTATGCGTATAGGCGGCCGGGTTTATGACGATGCCGTCGACCTTGCCGTAGGCCTCCTGGATCTTGTCGACGATGCTGCCCTCGTGGTTAGACTGGAAGACCTCGACCTCGTCGAAGCCCTGTGCGGCGCCCGCTTCCTGGCAAATCTGGACCAGGCGGTCGTAGTTGTCGCTGCCGTAGATGCCCGGCTCGCGAATGCCGAGCATGTTTAGATTGGGGCCGTTGATGACGAGTGCTTTCATGGTTGCTTCCTTTGCGGTTGAAAAACCACCACAAAGGTGCCTGTCCCCTTTGTGGTGGTTTTGGTTAGAGAGCGGGTGGGAGGGTGTCGAGGAGGGCATGGGCGGTGTTGGCGGCGCAGTCGCGTGAGTCGATGATGTAGTCGGCCCAGGCGCGGTAGCGCGGCATACGCTGCTCGGCCAGCTTGTCGATGCCGTCGCGCGCGGTGATGGGGCGGCCCTTGTGGGCGAGCTCGTCGAGCTTGCGGTTGAGCATCACGATCTGGCTGTTTTGGTGCAGCAGAGGGTAGTTCTCGTCGCGCGTAACCACGCCGCCGCCGGTGGAGAGCACCAAGCCGCTGCGCTTGGAGATGTCGGCCAGCGCTGCCGTCTCCTGCTCGCGGAAGGCCGCCTCGCCGCACTTGATGATAAAGTCGGCGCAGGGCATGCCCAGGCGCTCCTCGAGGGCGCGATCGAGATCGATGTGCTCGCGGCCCGTGAGCTGGGCGATCTGCTCGCCCACGCGGGTCTTGCCCGAGCCCGGCATGCCGATCAGCGCGATGTTCTGTTCGCGGCGTGACAGGCGCTCCGTTACGTCCAGGATCCTCTCGCGCGGGGTGGCTTTGCCGGTATAGCGCTCGACAGCTTGTGCCGCCTGGGCAACAAGCATAAGCAGGCCGCCGATGCAGGGGATGCCGCGGCGCTCGGCCTCGAGCATCAGGCCCGTGCGGGCGGGGTTGTAGACAATGTCGATAACGCCTTCGAGCGCATCGAGCCCTTCGAGCGTGCAAGGCGCGTCGGGGCAGTGGGGGAACATGCCGGCGGGCGTGCAGTTGACGAGCAACGTTGCATCGGACTGCTGGGAGATGTTGTCGTAATTGACCTCGCTCGTGCGGCCGACGGGCACGACGATGGCGCCCACGTCTCCCAGCACCATACTTGCCGTGGTGCCGGCGCCACCAGTGGCTCCGAGCACGAGAGCCTTCTTGCCGGTAACCTCAACGCCCAGCTCTTCGACCAGGCACTGAAAACCAAAGTAGTCGGTGTTGTCGCCACGCAGGCGACCGTCAGGCAGACGTGTGATGGTGTTGACGTTGCCCATGCGCTCGGCCAACGGACTCAGCTCGTCCAGGTATTCCATGACGGTGCGCTTGTAGGGGATGGTCACGTTGGTGCCCTCCCATTCGTCGCCGGTCATAAAGACCTCAAGATCCTCGGGCTCTCGCTCAAAACGCACGTACTCGAGCCCCGCGAGCTCCTTGTAGATGGTCGGGGTGTAGCTGTGGCCCAGCACACGGCCCAGGACGCCGTAGGGGCGGGTTGCGGCGGTATCGGTCATCTAGAGCACCTCCGTGTAGCTGCCAAAGTAGGTGAAGCTCTCGCACACGTCGTCAATCGAGTCGAGCAGGTCGTCGAGCGCCTTGCTGCCAAAGGGGCAGTCCAGGTCAAAGTAGAACATAAACTCAAAGTCGCGACCGGGGATGGGGCGGCTCTCCAGCTTGATGAGGTTGATGTTGAGCGCATAGAAGCGCTCGAGTACGCGATAAAGGGCGCCCGGTTCGTTGGCCGTGGTGATCATGAGCGAGGTACGGTTGGCGCCGGGGTAGACGCGGGGCTCGCGGCTGATGACGACAAAGCGCGTGTAGTTGTTGTCGGAGTCCTGGATGTTGGGCTCCAGTACCTCCAAGCCGTAGAGCGCCGCACAGCTGCGCGAGGCGATAGCGGCGACGTCGGTGCGCTCGGAGTTGGCGACCATCTCGGCCGACATGGCGGTGTTGGGGTATTTGGTGGCATGCAGGCCGTGGCCCTCGATAAAGCCGGCGCACTGGGCAATGGCTTGGCCGTGGCTGTAGACCTCGCGCACGTCGGCGAGTTTGGTGTCGGGCTTGACGAGCAAGTTGTGGTCGATCTTGAGGCGAAGCGAGCGCACGATGTGGAAGTCGAACTGGGCGAGCAGGTCGTAGACGGCGTTGACCGAGCCGGCGGTGGAGTTCTCGATGGGCAGCACGCCAAACTCGCAGAAGCCGTCGCGCGCAGCGCGCATAACGCCTTCGAAGGTCTCGAAAAACGCGATGTCGGGCACGTCGAAGAGCTTGCACGCGGCGATTTGACTGTAAGCGCCCTCAACGCCCTGGCAAGCGACGGTGGCAGTTTGAGGGAAGGGCGTGTCGGAGGCTGCAGCCGTGGCGTGGGCCTTTTGCGAGACAGTGATGCCCTTGAGTTCGTTGATGTAGCGCTGCTGCTCGGCCTTGCTCATGCTCATGAGGAGACGGAACAGGGTGATGGTCTGCGCCTCGTAGCGCTCGGGCGCGCGGCTGGCGAGGTTGTTGAGTTTGGAGCGCTCGCGGGCGGGGTCAAAGACAGCCTTGCCCATCTCGATCTTTGATTTGGCGACCTCGGTGGCAATGTCCATACGCTCGACAAAGCTGTTGAGGAGCGTGGTGTCGATGCCATCGATGGCCTGGCGGATGTCAGCAAGGTCCATAGGGACCCCTTTCACGTGTCGGTGATTTTTCTGGGACGGGGATTAAAAAATCATTAGGTACACAATGATTTTTTAATCCCCGTCCCAGAAAAATCACTGGGTGGGCGTGGGGGCCGGAGTTGGCCCCCAGAGATTTTTAGAGCTGGGCGGCGTCCTCGAGGAGGGCGTCCCAGATGGCGAGCGCCGCGGCTGCTTCGGCTACGGGGACGGCTCGGGGGACGATGCAGGGATCGTGACGACCGTGGACCGAGAGCTCGGCATTTTCCATGGCGTCCATGTCTACGGTCTGCTGCTCGCGGCCAATCGAGGGCGTTGGCTTTACGGCCATGCGCCACATGACGGGCGCGCCGGTCGAAATACCGCCCAGGATGCCGCCGGCGTTGTTGGACTCAACCTCGATCTCGCCGGTCTCGGCGTCGATGCGATACGGATCGTTGTTCTCGCTGCCGCGCATGGCGGCCACGGCAAAGCCCATGCCAAACTCCACGCCCTTTACGGCGGGAATGCCAAACGCGATTTGCGCGATGCGGTTCTCGATGCCGTCGAACATGGGGTCGCCGATGCCCGCGGGAAGCCCGTAAATGCCGCACTCCACGATGCCGCCGATGCTGTCGAGCTCGTCGCGCGCGGCAAGAATCTCCTCGCGCATGCGGCCGGCTGCGGCGGCGTCAATGCACGGCAGATCGTTCGTAAGGATTGCCTTGCGGTCGGCCTCGCGATAGACCATATCGTCCATCGGCAGGTCGGAGATGCCGCCGATCTGCGCGACGTGCGCCATGACCTGAATGCCGCGGGCCTCAAGTGCCTGCAGCGCGATGCCGCCGGCGATGCATAGGGGAGCCGTTAGGCGGCCGGAGAAGTGCCCACCGCCCGCGACGTCGTGCATGTTGTGGTACTTCAAGCGCGCAGGGAAGTCCGCATGTCCCGGACGGGGCTTGCGGCGCAGCTCGGAGTAATCCTTGGAGCGCGTGTTGGTGTTCTCAATAATCGCTGCGATGGGTGCGCCGGTGGTGTGTCCATCGACCACACCGGCGATGATATGCGCGGCGTCGGCCTCGCGGCGTTTGGTTGCGGTCTCGTCGCGGCCGGGGGCGCGACGGTCGAGGAAGGCCTGCAGCTTCTCCTGGTCCACGGCGATGCCCGCCGGGATGCCATCGAGCGAGCAGCCGATAGCGGGGGAGTGCGATTGGCCGAAGATGCTTAAGTGCAAGACGTTGCCAAAGGTCGAGGACATGCTATTCCTCCTCGAGTGTGACCTTGCCGCCCAGTAGGCGGTAGTGGTCGAAGAAATCGGGATAGGACTTGTTGACGGCCTCGGCGCCGTGGATCACGACCTCGCCGGTGGCGCGGCTCGCGGCGATGGCGGCCATCATGGCGATGCGGTGGTCGTTGTGCGAATCGACCTCGCCGCCAGTAAAGGCGTCGACACCCTTGATGATGAGGTCGTCACCGGCAATGCGTACCTGTGCGCCCAGTGCGGTGAGCTCGCGGGTGGTAGTGGCCAGACGGTCGGATTCCTTGATGCGCAGGCGGGCGCAATCGCGGATGAACGTGCGGCCTTGCGCCAGCGATGCCACGGCCGAGATAACGGGCACCAGGTCGGGGATGTCGTGGGCACTCATCTCAAAGCCGGCGAGCTTGTCGGACTGCACGGTGGCGGCGTTGGTGGAGCGCACGATGCGGGCGCCAAAGCGCGAAAGCGCGGCAAGCACGTTGCGGTCGCCCTGGGCCGAGCTCAGGGACACACCCTCGACGGTGATGGGATCGGAGCCGATGGCGCCGGCGCACAGCCAAAAGGCAGCGTTGGACCAGTCACCCTCGACGGCCACGTTACCGGGCGTGCGGTACGAGCCGCTGCTTACGCGGAAGTTCGTGACCTCGGGCTGGCCGTCTTTGGACGGAATACGTTCGACGTTGACCTCGACGCCAAAGGCCTTCATGGCCTGGATCGTCAGGTTGATGTAGGGGCGGCTCTCGATGAGGCCCGTTACCTGCACGCAGGAGGGCTGGGCGAGCAGCGGGGCTGCCAGCAGCAGGCCCGAGATGTACTGCGAGCTCACGTTGCCCGGCAGCACAAAGGTGCCCGGGCGCATGCGGCCGCTCGTCTTGAGCGGAAAACCGCCCAGACCCTGTAGGTCGCAGCCGGCGGCGATGATCTCGTCCGAGAGCGGGGACAGCGGGCGGGCGCCCAAGCGTCCCTGACCCACAAAAGTTGCTTCTGCGCCCAGCGCGCAGGCGACGGGCAACATAAAGCGGAGCGTGGAGCCGCTTTCGCCGCAGTCGAGCGTGCCGCCGGCAAGGGCCTTGAGCAGGCCAAACTCGACGCTCTTCATGGTGGGGTGGACCTGGAAGCCGTCCTCGACGGTCTCGATGCGGGCGCCGAGCGCCGTGAGGCAACGTACCGTGGCCTCGATGTCGGCGCAGGTGGTGTTGCAGGTAACGTGCGTCTCGCCGTTGGCAAGCGCGGCGCAGATGATCAGGCGATGCGCCATCGACTTGGACGCGATGGCGGGAACGGTGCCCTTGAGCGGGGACGGGGTGATGCGGGCTAGCATGCGGAAGCGTCTCCCTTCTGGCCGAGGCCCTCGGCAATTAAATCGTGGAAAGTGGAAAGCGGCGTGCGGTCGATGCTGCAGCGGCCAATGCCGTGCGGAATCACCAGGTCGATGGTGTCGCCCGCGCGCTTCTTGTCGTGGAGCGCCTCGGCAAAGACGGCATCGGCATCTAGGTCGCAGCGGGTCTTGAGGCCATGGCGGGCGCAGAGTTCCTCAATACGACCGGGCAGTGCAGCATCGCATACGCCGTGCAGGGCCGCGGCGCGCGTGATAATGCCCATGCCGATCGACACGCAGTTGCCGTGTCCGAGCTCAAAGTGCTCGCAGGCCTCAACGGCATGTCCGGCGCTGTGTCCAAAGTTGAGCAGCTTGCGCTGGTTGGTTTCGCGCTCGTCGGCGACGACCACGGCGCGCTTGATGTCGATGTTGCGGGCGATGATGAGCGCTACGCGGGCCACATCGCGGTTGAGCAGCTCCAGCGTGAGCGGGGTCTTCTCCAGCTCGGCGAAAAGCTCCGGGTCGGCGATCACGGCGTGCTTGACGACCTCGCCGCAGCCGTCGGCGAACTGCTCGGGCGTGAGGGTGGCCAGGCACCCCACATCGGCAATGACCACACTCGGCTGCCAAAAGGCGCCAGCTAGGTTTTTGCCGGCAGCCAGGTCGATGGCGGTCTTGCCGCCTACCGACGAATCCACCATGGCGAGCAGGCTCGTCGGGATCTGCGCAAACTTGCAGCCGCGCATGTAGGTGGCGGCCACAAAGCCGGCCACGTCGCCCACGACACCGCCGCCGAGTGCAACGATCACGTCGGAGCGTGAAAGCTCGTGCTCGGCCACAAACTCCAAAATGGCAACATAGGTTTCGGCGCGCTTATGGGCTTCGCCGTCCTCGAAGGTGCAGATGCTCACCTCGTAGCCTGACGTCTCCAGGCTCTGCTTAACGGGCATCTGGTAGAGCGGGCCCACGTTGGTGTCTGTCACGATGACGGCCTTGGTGCCGCCGGCAGTGGCGCGAACGAGCGGTCCCGCCTGCTCCAGCAAAAACGTGCCAACATGCACCTGGTAGGGGCGTGCAGTGTCGATATCGATGGTAATCGCCATAAGCTTCGGTCCTTTCGACCTGGCGTGATAGGTGGTCTAGTGGGAGGACTCGTCGTCGAGCGCGCGCTTGATGCGGTCTCCCTCGGCAAGAAGATTCTCCAGATAGCGCTGGTCGCGGTCCTTGAGCGCACGGCTGTACGCGCCGAGAGATTCGATCAGATGGTCGATCTCGAAGGCGAGCGCGTCGGCGTCGTCGATCATGAGCTCGGACCACATTTGCGGGTTGAGGTGCGCCACGCGGGTGAGATCGCGGTAGCTACCGGCCGAAAAGCCGTGGTGGACCTGGGCGGTCGGGCTCTTTACGTAGGCGTTGGACACCACGTGCGCAAGCTGGCTCGTGAAGGCGATGACGCGGTCGTGCTCGGCGGCGCTGGTCACGCTGAACTTGCCAAAGCCCAAGGGGCGCACCATCTCGCGCACCTGGCCCAAAAGCTCCAGTTTGAGCGCATCGTCCACCGCGGGCGGCACGAGCACGAGTGGCGCGCCCTGGAACAGGTCGGCGCGGGAGTGCGCATAGCCCGAGTACTGCGTGCCCGCCATGGGGTGCGCGCCCACAAAGTAAAAGCCGTGCTCGCGGGCAAGCTCAAAGGCGCGCTCGCACACGATGCCCTTGACGCCCACCGTGTCGATCACCACGGGGCCCATGATGGCCTCGGTGTCGGTGGCGTCGGCGAGCGCCTGGGCGTGCGCCTCGAGCCACTCGATGCATGCCTCGGGATAGCAGGCAAGGACGATGATGTCGCATTCGCCGAGTGTCTTGTCGTTGAGCTCTCCGGCGACAGTGCCCATGCTGGCAGCCGTCATGACATCGTCATCGGGGTCCCAGGCCAGCACGCGGACGCCCGCCTGCGCATAGCCGCGGGCAAAACTGCCGCCGATGAGGCCCAGGCCCACGATGCCGGCGCACTTGGGGCCGCCCTGGTTGACGCGTGCGTTTCTCACCGTACCCATGGGTTACTCCTGAACGGTCTCTTGGCAGACAACCTCGCGGATGGCTCGGATGCGGCGCATGGTGTCGTCGAACTGATCGGGGGTGAGGGCCTGGGCGCCGTCGGACCAGGCGCGGCTCGGCTCGTCGTGGACCTCGATTTCCAGGCCGTTGGCACCGCAGGCGGTCGCGGCGAGCGCCATGGGCTCAACATAGCGGGTGTAGCCGGTGGCGTGGCTGGGGTCGGCGACGACGGGCAGGTGCGAAAGGTGGTGCAGCACCGGCACGGCGTTGAGGTCGAAGGTATTGCGGGTGCGGGTCTCGAAGGTGCGGATGCCGCGCTCGCACAGGATGACGTTGTCGTTGCCCTCGCTCATGATGTACTCGGCGGCCATGAGCAACTCATCGATCGTGCCGGACATGCCGCGCTTAAGCAAGATCGGAGTCTGGGTCTTGCCGACCTCCTTGAGCAGGGGGAAGTTCTGGGCGTTGCGGGCGCCGATCTGCATGACGTCGATCTTCTTGTCCAGGAAGACCTGCACGTCGCGTGGGTCCATGATCTCGGTGACGATCGGCATGTCGAGCTCGGCAGACGCCTCGCACAGCAGGTCGAGGCCGGCGGGGCCCATGCCCTGGTAGGCGTAGGGGGAGGTGCGGGGCTTGTAGGCACCGCCGCGCAGCATCGTGGCACCGGCGGCCTTCACGCGGCGTGCGATGCGGATGAGGTTCTCGCCCTCGACGGAGCAGGGACCGGCGATGACCTGGAACTGGCCGCCGCCGATCTTGACGCCGTGGCCGCAGTCGATGACGGAGTCCTCGGGGTGGAACTTGCGATTTGCGCGCTTGAACGGCTCGGAGACGCGCTGCACGCGCTCGACGACATCCATGGACTCGAGCAGGAACGGGTCGATCTTGGTCGTATCGCCCACCAGGCCGATAATCGTCTCGTTCTCGCCGCGCGAGACGTCGGTCTTCAGGCCTTTTTTCTCAATCCAGCTGACGATATGGCTGACGGCCTCGTCGCTGGCGCTCTGCTTTAGAATTGCAATCATGGTGTGCCTCTCACCTCGATGGATAACTTTTGCAAAAACGGCCCGCATTGCGAGCCGTGTATATATGGTGCATGAAAGTTTATACTATCTGACTCGCTTTTGCCTTCTAAAGTGGGCCGTTGCACCGCGTCTCCCACGTAATTGCAAAGCTTTTTCTTTTATTTTGATAGCCCGTGGTGCACTTGGGTATAATGCCAAACATCGGCCCTATTAGCTCAGGGGATTAGAGCGTCTGCCTCCGGAGCAGAAGGCCGTTGGTTCGAATCCAACATGGGGCACCATCGAACGTAAGACCGTCCGAGCCTCGCATGGTCCGGGCGGTTTTTCTTATACCGATGCGACGTGATGGGACGTGGTATGGCAGCAACGGATATCGAGCGCGGACTCTCGACCGCCGAGGTCGAGGAGCGCATCGCCGCCGGTAAGATCAACCGCAGCATGGAGCTCAAGACCAAGTCGGTCAAAGAGCTCATCATCGAGAACCTCTGCACGCTGTTCAATTTGATCAACGTGATCTTGGCGTTCCTGGTTATTTTGACCGGTTCGTTTAAGAATCTGACGTTCCTGTTCGTGGTGTTCCTCAATACCGCCATTGGCGTCATTCAGTCCATGCGTTCCAAGAAGATGGTCGATAAGCTCACGCTGCTGACCTCCAAGAAGGCTATCGCGGTGCGCGACGGCGCCGAGGTGGAGCTCGACCTGGACCAGATCGTGCTCGACGACATCATCCGCCTGGGGCGCGGCGACCAGATTCCCGCTGACGCCGTGGTGGTTTCGGGCGAGGCGCTCGTGAACGAGAGCCTGCTGACGGGCGAGAGCGACCTTATTAAGAAACAGCCCGGTTCCGAGCTCATGAGCGGCAGCTTTATCGACTCGGGCCTGCTGCGCGCCCGCGTGATCCATGTCGGCGCCGACAACTACGTGGCCAAAATTAATAACGAGGCCAAATACGTCAAAAAGGTCAATTCCGAGATCATGAACGCGCTTAACGCCATCGTGCGCTTTGCGAGCATCATCATGATCCCGCTCGGTTTGGCGTTGTTTGCCTCGAGTGTGAGCGAGCTGTGGGATGCCGCGGGAACCCCGGGCGATAGCGCACTTTCGTGGTGCTTCTCCGAGCTGTTGGCTGGTCATGTGCCTTCGTCGGCGCTGCTGTCCACGGTGGGCGCCCTGCTGGGCATGATCCCGCAAGGCCTGGTGCTTCTGACCTCGTCGGTGCTCGCCATCGCCACGGTGCGCCTGGCTCGCCGCAAGGTGCTGGCACAGCAGCTCTACTGCATCGAGACGCTCGCTCGCGTCGACGTGCTGTGCCTGGACAAGACGGGCACCATCACGTCGGGCCGCATGGAGGTCGAGGGCACGTATCCGCTGCCGGTTGAGGGCGTGAGCCTAGGCGCCGGCTCGGACGCGGCGGCTGTTCCCGTCGATACCACGGTGCTCGATTTTGCGCTGGCTAACGTGGCGCGTGCGACTTCGGCCGATGCCAACGAGACCTGCCAGGCGCTGCTCAACTATTACGCCGACCGTCCGGTCGAGGTGTCTGAGCCGCTGTCGGTCATTCCGTTCTCGTCCTCCAAAAAGTGGAGTGGCGCGTCGTTTGCGCAGGGCTCCTATGTGATGGGTGCGGCGCAGTTTGTGCTCTCTGATCGTGTGTTTTCGCAGGTCGAGAACCGTGTCGCCGAGCTTGCCGATACCTGCCGCGTGCTCGTGGTGGCGCGCGTGGACGGCTTTACGCCCGATGGCGATATGGTGGGCGAGGCCGAGCCCGTGGGCTTTGTAACCATCCGCGACGAGATTCGTACCTCGGCGGCCGAGACTATTGGCTACTTTAACGAGCAGGGCGTGACCCTCAACGTGATCAGTGGCGACGACCCGCGTACGGTGTCGTCGATCGCGCGCGTGGTGGGCGTGCCGGGGGCGGACGCCTATGTAGACGCCACGACGCTCGATACGCCGGCCAAGCTCGATGCCGCAGTGGACCGCTACCATGTCTTTGGTCGTGTGACCCCGCAGCAGAAGCGCGAGCTCGTGCAGGCGCTCAAGCGCCGCGAGCACACCGTGGCCATGACGGGCGACGGCGTCAACGACGTGCTGGCGCTTAAGGAGGCCGACTGCTCCGTGGCCATGGCAGCCGGCTCCGATGCCGCGCGTAATGTGGCCGAGATCGTACTTGTCGACAACGACTTTGCCTCGATGCCCGCCGTGGTGGCCGAGGGCCGTCGCTCCATCAACAACCTGCAGCGTTCGGCCTCGCTGTTCCTGACCAAGACGCTGTTTTCGATGGGCCTGGCGGCGCTGTGCATCGCGCTGCCGCCGTACCCCTTCGAGCCCATCCAGATGACGCTCATTAACTTCTTCTGCATCGGCGCGCCGGGCTTTGTGTTGGGCCTGGAGCCCAACAATGCTCGCGTGAAGGGTGCGTTTTTGACCAACGTACTCAAGCGTGCACTGCCGGCGTCGATTGCGGTCATTTTGGCTGCGGCGCTCGATATCTTTGTGGCGCGCGTGTTTGGCTTTAGCCAGCTCACGCTGTCTACGATGTGCCTGCTTACGTCGTGCGCGGCGAGCGTCAGTCTGATCTGGCGCATCTCGCAGCCTCTCACGCCCTTGCGTGTGGTGCTCTTTGTGTTTGTAGTCGCCGGCATCTTGGTGGGCGTTATCGGATTCCCGGAGCTGCTGTCCATTGCCAACCTGTCGATGGGCCAGATGGTTATCTTGGCTGTCATCGTGGTCTTTACCTGCTCGGTGTTCTTTAAGCTCGCCACGATGATGGATTCGCTCAAGCCGCGTCGTCGTCATGCCGCAACTGGTTTTGGCCGCGGCGTGCGCGTCCGCCTGGGTCGCGGTGGCGGCAAGGTGAGCTCGACGGGTTCGACGGCCGAGCGTTTTGCCAAGCGCTTCGCCGCCGACATGGCGCAGCGCCGCGAAGATCGCACCGTTCGCGAGGCCGAGGCCCGCGCGCTCGAGGGCGTGACCCAGGCCCAGCCCAAGAAAAAGAGGAGTGCCGGAGCCAAGCGCTCTCGCGTGACCAAGTCCGCCCAAGGCATCAAAGTCTCGATGCCAAGCAAAAAGAAGAAGTAACTACGCGCTCTGCCGATGTTGAATTGGTGCCTTGCTCCTGTGGGGCCGTGGCGATGTTATGCTCTAACCTCGATTGTTTGAATTGCTTCGAAAAGAGGATGCCGTGATCTGCCCGCATTGCCTTAAGACTATCGAGGACGGCGCCTCGTTCTGCCCCTACTGCAACGCCTATGTGGGTCCGGGCGATGGCCCCGAGCACACTGAGTTCGTGTTCTGTGAGGGCTGCGGTGCCCGTCTTTCTCCGCATGATCGTACGTGCCCCAAATGCGGACGCCCCGCTCCGGGTATCCTCTCCGAGGACGCGGCCGCATCCGACCTGGCAGCGGGCCGCACGGCGGGCTTTCCGCGCCTAACGCAAGAGCAGATCGATACCGAGGTGCCGCATGCGCCGACCTCTGCCGCTGCGGTGCTTTCGGACGCCGCTGACCCCAATGAGACCTGCGTGCTGCCGGCTTTCGATAAGGATTTCGGTATCCCCAAGGTCGATATTCCCACGCCCGTTTCCCTGCATGACGATGCTCAAAAAGCCAAGCGCAAGGTGCATTCCGACGAGGACGCCTATCACAAGCACAAGCGTCATATCCCCAAGCCGCTCATCGTCATCGCGGTCCTTGCCGTCGTTTGCGGCGGTGCCTATTGGTTCGTGACGACCGATCCCATGGGTGTCATGCCTGGCTTCTACGACCAGTTTGGCCAAGCTGCACAAACCACCTTCCCCACGCGCCAAAAAGGCGAGGCGACTGAGGACGATACCAAGCAAGACGATTCTGCCGAGGTGGTCCAGGAAGAAACCGTGCTCACCGATGATCAGCTCTATACCAGGCTCGACGGTCTGTATCAGACCATCGTGTCCTACGGTGACGAGGACCAGATCGGCGAGGTCATCGATTCCTTTAACAACGGCTATCTCCGAACGCCGCTGTCCACCCGTCAGGAGCTGTCGCAGAGTGCCTACGCCCTGCGTGACCAGATTAAAAAGACGCAAGATGAGCTCAGCAACCTTAAGTACCAGGACGATACGGTCTATGCGGACGACATTGCCCACTTAAAGCAGCTTGCCGAGTGGATGTATGAGCGCGTCGACGTGATCTGCCAGAGTTGGGACATCTCGCTGGCCATTCCCGATGGCGAGTCGATGAGTTCTCACCAAAGCGAGATCCTGGCGCCCATCGCTCAGAGTGGCAACAGCGCGCTTAATCAGTACGACGCCAACGTGGGCTCCTGGAAGCCGCAGCAGCGTTCCTAAAATTAGTTCGCCATAGTCGGCATAACCTACGTGCGCAATTGATGTAAGCGCATGCTTATTGCTACAATTCGTACAAATATGCTTTAAACGCACGAGGAAGGAACCGCATGTTTGGTTTTAAGAAAGAGCTCTACACGCCCGAGTATCAGCTTGCCGGCGACGAGTGCGCCGTTATCGAGACGTCGAAGGGTACCATCAAGGTCAAGTTTGACGGCGAGGGCGCTCCCATTCATGTCGCGAACTTCTGCGAGCTTTCTACGATGGGCTTCTATGATGGCCTTAAGTTCCATCGCTATGTGCCCGGTTTTGTCATCCAGGGCGGCGACCCCAATACCCGCGATATGTCCGGCGCCGACGTCGCCGCTGGTCTTGAGGGCCCCGACGGCATGCCCGGTACCGGTGGCCCCGGCTACTGCATCAAGGGCGAGTTTGCCACCAATCCGCGCAACAGCCATGTCGATGGTGCCCTTGCCATGGCACGCTCCATGGACCCCGATTCCGCGGGTTCGCAGTTCTACTTCTGCCTGGGCGCCCAGCATAACCTCGATTCCGGTTACACCGTCTTTGGTACCACGGTCGAGGGTCTCGATGTGATTTCGCAGCTGCGTGCCGGCGACGAGATCGTCCATGTCGAGATCGTTCACGAGTAAAGGGGACTTCCTTGAATAGCCAGCTGATCCAACAGGGCCGCGCCGCTTACCGCGCGGGTGATTTTTCCGCTGCAGCCCAGATGCTTGGGGCGGCAAAGACTCCCGATGAGATTATGGGCGAGGCCGATCACCTCCGTGGCAACGCCTTGATGCACCTGGGCATGTATGCCGAGGCCGCCGAGGCCTATGCCGCCGCCCTCAACGACGGTACCTACGGCAAGCGCGGCGCGCTGCTCACCAACCGCGGCAAGGCGCTCGCCGCCGTGGGCGACTACACGACGGCCGCTCAGGCGTTCTCTGCCGCTACGCAGGATGCTTCCTATGCCACGCCGTTCAAGGCCTATCTGGGCCTGGGTAACGCGCTGTTCCAGTCAGGCGACTATGCCAACGCGGGTACTGCCTTCCGTCAGGCTGCCATCGACGGCGCCAATCCGGCTCCTGCCGCCGCACTTGGCGAGCTCGGTCGTTGCTTCATTAAGCTTGGCCGTCCGGCGGATGCCGTGGAGACCTACCGCACGGCTATCGACTTTGCCGGCCCCCGCGACGACACGCGTGCGCTCAACGCCGGCATGGGTCAGGCACTTTCTGCCGCCGGCCGCCCCTCCGACGCACTCGACGCCTTTAACGCCGCTACTGCCGATGGCATCTACCAGCTCACCTCCGAGCAGGCCGATGAGCTTGCCCGCGTGCATGATTCGCTTGCCGCACTGTCTGCCCAGACGGCTATGGCCACGGCTCCGGCGCCCGCGATGGACGCTCCTGCCGTCGATCCGCTCGATCCTACGGGCGCGACCGGTCAGTTTATGCCCGATCCCTCGGACACCGGCTTCTTTACGCTGTCCGAGTCCGAGATGGTCCAGCAGGACCGTAAGCAGGCCAAGGTCCGTCGTCGCCATCGCCACACGGGTCTCAAGGTCTTCATCGTGCTGCTTCTGCTCATTTTGATTGCTGCGGGCGGTCTGGGCTTTGCCTACACGCGCGGCTTTGGCTTCCCCTCGCAGGAGTCGGTTATCACCGATCTGTTCCAGGCTGCCGGCGACGGTGACACCGCAAAGGCCGAGTCTTGCCTGGCCTCGAGCCTGTCCGAGGACGCCAAGTCGATGATCATCTCCTCGATTCCGCAGGGCGCCACCGTGTCCGTCGAGGGCATGGATCAGTCCATGACCGAGACGACCGCTAAGGTGAAGGCATCGCTGTCCAAGGGCGGCGAGCAGGAGTACACCGTCAAATTCGTGCGCTCCGACAACCATATCGGCTGGGCCGTTTCCTCGCTCGATATGGATTTCTCGGCTGCTGACAACCAGTAGTGACCTTATGGGATTTAGCTTTGCCCGGCGCTTCACCGCAAGTGAGGTGCCGGGCTTGCGCTAGTATGATGAGCTAGTAGTTTTCCAGCAATCATCCAACACATCAGGAGTTGCGTTGTTTTCTTTGATGGATATGTTCTTCGGTAGCTATGCGGGCGATCTTGCCATCGACCTCGGCACCGCAAATACGCTTGTCTCCGTGCGCGGCAAGGGCATCGTCATTCGCGAGCCCTCTGTTGTCGCCATCGACAAGAACGACGAGCGCATCCTGGCGGTCGGTATCGAGGCAAAGCGCATGCTCGGCCGTACGCCCGGCAACATCGTGGCCGTTCGTCCCCTGAAGGACGGCGTCATCGCCGACTTCGATGTTACCGAGGCCATGCTTCGCTACTTTATCGACAAGGCGTCCGAGAAGCGCTATCCGTGGACCCCGCGTCCGCGCGTTGTCGTCTGCGTTCCTTCCGGCGTCACGTCGGTCGAGAAGCGAGCTGTCTTTGAGGCCACGATCCAGGCCGGTGCCCGCCAGGCCTATCTGATCGAAGAGCCTATGGCCGCCGCTATCGGCGCCGACCTGCCCGTCGAGGAACCCACCGGCTCCATGGTCATCGACATCGGTGGCGGTACCACCGAGGTCGCTGTTATCGCTATGGGCGGCATCGTCGTCTCGCAGTCCATCCGTATTGCCGGTGACGAGTTCGACCAGGCCATCCTCACGCACGTTCGCGATGCCTACAACCTGGCCATCGGCGAGCGTACGGCAGAGGACATCAAGATCAAGGTCGGTTCCGCCGTGCCGCTCAAGGACGAGCTCGACGTCGAGGTCAACGGCCGCGACGTGATCACCGGTCTGCCCAAGACCGTGCGCATCGAGAGCGAGGAGATTCGTCGCGCACTCAACAAGCCACTCGACGAGATGGCCAAGGCCGTCAAGGACGCACTCGACGCTACGCCTCCCGATCTTGCCTCGGACCTTATGTACTACGGCATTTTGCTGACCGGTGGCGGTGCGCTGCTGCGCGGTCTCGACGTGCGCCTGCGCGATGAGACCGGTGTTTCGGTCAACGTCAGCCCCACGGCGCTCGATAATGTCGTTAACGGCTGCGCCCGCGTGCTCGAGGCCAATGCGTTTGATGGCGGCTTCGTCCAGACCAATGCTTAATTTCCAAAAGGTGGATTCCATTTGGCACGATCTTCGGGTTTCTCCACAAATCTGAATACCAAGCGACAATCAACGGGTATGCGCCCGTTGATTGTTTTCAGCCTGATTTCGGTGTTGCTGCTCACGTTTTACATCCGCGAGGGCGAGGCAGGGCCGATTCATGCCGTGCGTTCGGGCGTAACGACGATTACCTCTCCGGTGCGCTTTGTGGGCTCGGCTGTGGCGGCTCCCTTCAATGCGATTGGCAACGTGTTCTCTAACCTAACGGCGTCGCAGGACACGCTCGACGAGCTCAAGAAGCAAAATGAGGAGCTGACCTCTAAGGTCGCCGAGCTTTCTGAGGCTCAAAAGACCGCTGAGCGTCTGGAGGGGCTGGTCGGCCTGCAGTCGACCTACAACCTCAAATCGACCGCAGCTCGTATCGTTGGTGCCTCGGGCGATGCCTGGACCTCGACCGTCACGATTGATAAGGGTTCTGCCGACGGGCTTACCATCAACATGCCTGTGACGAGTTCGGCCGGTGTTATCGGCCAGATCATCGAAGTCTCGGCCAAAACGTCCACCGTGCGCCTGATTGGCGACGAGAACTCCGGCGTATCCGCCATGGTGCAGGACACGCGCGCCCAGGGCATGCTGCAGGGTCAGGCTGACGGCACGCTGCGTCTTGAGTACGTGAGCGTCGACTCCGATGTTAAGGTTGGCGACATCATCGTGACCTCGGGCATCGGTGGCGTGTTCCCCAAGGGTCTACCGCTCGGCACCGTCTCGTCGGTTGAGAAATCGGCAAACGACGTGTACTACACCATTGTGGTGCGCGCTCAGACCACGGCCGAGAACAACGAGGAAGTGCTGGTCATCACCTCGCTGACCGACGAACAATCGGCCTCGGATGAGGACGTGAGTACGGCCAACAGCACGCCGCAGGGAACGTCGCGCGACGCTGCGACCAAGACGAAGGACGAGAGCTCGGATGACAGTTCCGACACGTCCGAGACGACCGATTCTGGCTCGAGCGAATAGGGGGCATGTCCATGGATCTACACGAGCAGGGGATGAGCTCCCGTACGTTTGTGATCGCCGCCATCGTGTGCGTGCTGCTGCAGGCAGGCCTGGCACCGCAGATCTCCATTGCGGGCGGTCGCGTCAACTTCATGATTATCCTGGTGTGCCTAAGCGTGTTCTCGGGCGACCCGACCCGTGCCGTCGTGTGCGGTTTTTGCAGCGGCTTGTTTTATGACCTGTCCGCTGCCGTGCCGGTGGGCGTTATGTCGCTCCTGCTGACCGTGGGCTCTTTTGCCCTGGTGCACAGCGCCGTCGGTCAGACGGGCGGTACCCCGAGTGCGCGCGGCATCACCGTGGGCGCCTTTGCGCTCGTCATTAATGTGATCTACAGCATCATCTTGCTGTTTATGGGTTTGGAGACGAGCTTTGTCGTGGCGATCTTCGGCCATGCGCTGCCGTCCTCGATCCTGACGGGTCTGGTTGCCATTCCGTTTTTGATGTCCGGCGTCGTGCCGCAGTCCGGCTATGGATTCTCCGCACGTGGCGGACGCCAGACGGGTATGCGCTTTAAGCCCAAGACCCGTAAGCTCAAATAGGGGAGGCCCGTAGATGTCTTCCCAGATGACGGTTATTATCGCCGGTATCGTGCTGGTTGTGGCCATCGTGGTCGCGTTGGTCATCATGCGTCGTGGCGATTCCCGTTTTACCTACGATACGCAGCATGGAACGGCCCCGCGCGCCACCGAGGGCGAGGGCAATACCGCGGCGACCGCCTTTAAGGGCCGCTTTTCCATCCTCACCACGGGTGTGGGCGCGATGTTTGCGGCACTTGCCGTCAAGCTGTGGGGCATGCAGATGGTCTCGTCGGACTATTACGAGAAGCAGGCCAATAGTAATCAGACTCGCACCGTTACCACACCCGCTGTGCGCGGCCGCATCCTCGACCGCAATGGCGTGGCGCTTGTCCAGAACCGTCCCTCACTTGCTGTCGTGGCCTACCGCGACCTTGCCGAGGATGAGGTTCTGGTTCGCCATCTTGCCAACGTGCTTGGAATGCCTTATGTGGCGGTCCTTCGCAATATTCAGGACAATACAGAGGGCGCTCAGAGCCTGCATACCATCGCGACGGACGTCCGTCGCTCCACGGTTGCCTATATTCAGGAGCATGCCGGCGAGTTCCCGGGCGTCAAGATTGCCGAGCGTACCGAGCGCCAGTATCCATATGGCGAGACGGCATGCCATATCTTGGGCTATACCGGCACCATTACCTCCGAGCAGCTCGAGGCCCAGAATAAGAAAACCTCTGGCGATGATGATGCTTCTGCTGGCAAGATTACGTACCAGTCGGGCGATATCGTGGGCCAGGCGGGCGTTGAGAGCTACTACGAAAACCTGCTGCAGGGTATTCGTGGTGAGCAGACCGTCAAGGTCGATGCCTCGGGCAATGTGACCGGTCAGGCCGGCGCCGTGCCCGCGAAGGCCGGCTCTGACATTAAGCTCACGCTCGACCTTAAGATCCAGCAGGCCTGCGAGACGGCGCTGGCGAGCGCTATCGAGCTTGCCAAGACCACTGGCTACAGCAATGCCGGCAACGGCGCTGTAGTGTGTCTCGATCCCAACAATGGCGAGATCCTGGGCATGGCGAGCCAGCCCAAGTTCGATCCGTCCGTCTTTATTGGCGGCGTCTCAAATGACGTGTGGACCGAGCTCAATGATGACAAGGGTTCGCACCCGCTGCTCAACCGCGCCATTAGCGGACAGTACATGTCGGCTTCGACCATCAAGCCGCTCTCGGCACTGGCCGGTCTTGAGTTTGGAACCTACACTTCAACGCAGACAACCAACTGCACGGGCTATTGGACGGGCCTGGGCAAGGCTTGGGGCAAGCGCTGCTGGCTGACGTCTGGCCACGGCACCATGACGCTGCAGTCGGGTATTGCCAACTCGTGCGACCCTGTCTTCTACGACATGGGCAAGGCGTTCTTTTATGACGAGCAACATCCCGAGGGCCTGCAGGAGGTCTTTCGTCGCTGGGGTCTAGGCAAAACCTGCGGTATCGATCTGCCGAGTGAGGGCGCGGGCCGTATTCCCGATGCCGAGTGGAAAGAGTCGTACTTCACCGACGCCTCTGCCGAGGACCGCAAGTGGAATGCCGGCGATATGACCAACATTGCCATCGGCCAGGGTGACATCCTGGTGACGCCCCTGCAGATGGCGTGTGCCTATATGGGTCTTGCCAACGGCGGCAAACAGTACGTGCCTCATGTGTTTTTGTCTGCCGTGTCGCGCGATGGCGACGGCGATGCCTATAAGTACAACGGCAAGGGCAAGAAGAAGCGCCTGGAGGCCAAGATCAACAGCGATTCGGATTTGGCTCTTGTTCGCAATGGCATGCACGACGTGATTTACACGGCATCGACGTCCCTGGCGGCTCACTTTGGCACCCTGACGCCGCAGGTATACGGCAAGTCGGGCACGGGCGAGAAAAGTGGTGAGGACGAATACGCGTGGTTCTGCGCCTATGCACCGGCCGATGACCCCAAGTATGTCATCGCTACCGTCCTGGAGCAGGGCGGCGGTGGCTCAGATACCGCGATGCATGTCGTGCGCGACGTGCTCGGCGTGATTTATGACGAGCCCGATACCTCTTCGGCTTCGGGCGATTCTTCGGTTCGATAGGAGGTTGCGATGGATTTTTCTCCGGCGGATCTGTTCCGTTCAACCAAGACCGGCTCTCGCAGCAGCCTGGACCGCGTCAACAAGCAACTTTCGGCCTCGCGCGGCACGTTTCGCCAAAAGGTGCATATCGGTGTGCTCGTGGCTACTGTGGCGCTCGTCGCCTACGGTGCCATCATCATCTGGTCGGCTTCGCAGTTTAAGGCCGATGCCTCGTTCTCACGCCATCTGCTGGGAATTGGCATCGGAGCGGTGCTGGCGGTGCTGGTCTGGCGTACCGACCTGCGCGGTATTTCCAATTTCTCGACGGCGTTGCTCGTCATCGACCTGATCGTGATTTTCTCGCCCAAGATTCCGGGTCTGTCCTATACGGGCGGTCTGGGCATGACGGGCTGGATCAAGATTCCCGGTATCGGCTTGACATTCCAGCCGGTTGAGCTTGCCAAGCTCATCACCATCTTCTTTATTGCTACGCTTGGCTCGCAGTATAACGGTCGCATCGATACCGTTCGCGACTACGTCAAGCTCTGCGGCATGCTGTCCATTCCGTTTTTGGCCGTCGTTGCCATGGGCGACCTGGGCTCGGGCCTGGTCGTGCTGGTTTCGGGCGCCATCGTCATTTGTATGAGCGGTGCACGCCGCGAATGGGTGCTGTCGACCCTGGCCCTGCTCGTGGGCCTGGTGGCCCTCGTCCTTGCGCTCGATTCGGTCTTTGATTCGTTGCTCGGCCATGATGTGCTCATCAAGCAGTATCAGATGAACCGTCTGACGGTCTTTATCGACCCCGATAATGCCGATTCGGACGATGCCTACAACCTGCAGCAGTCGCTTATCGCCGTTGGCTCGGGCGGCTTCTTTGGTAAGGGTTTGGGCCATGCGACGCAGTCGGCCGGCGGCTTTCTGCCTGAGTTCCACACCGACTTCGTCTTCGCCTTCCTGTCCGAGACCTTTGGCTTTTGCGGTTCCTTTTTGCTCCTGTGCCTCTACGTGCTGCTGATCTTTTCGACGATTCGCGTCGCCTTTAAGTGTGAGTCGCTCTTCTTGCGGCTCTCATGCGTAGGTATCGTCGGCATGTGGGCGTTCCAGACCTTCGAAAACATCGGCATGTGCATCGGCATGATGCCGATTACCGGTATTCCGCTACCGTTTATTAGCTTCGGTTCGTCTTCGATGATGATTCAGCTGCTGACGGTGGGTATCGTACAATCCATATGGCGGCATCGTTCGGGCGCCGCGTAACCGCTGGAGGGGTTTGCTATGAAAATTCCCGTAGATAAGCTGACCCGCGCTTTTAAGATGGGCGCGTCCGTTAAGAAGGATTCCGATACGCCGGTGCGCGTCTCGGTCTATCTGGATTCGTCCGCCTCGCGCTTTCTGGCCGAGACGGTGCGTGACGCCTTTGTGCCGCAGACGACCTCGGGCATTGTGCGCGTCGAGCGTCTGGGGGAGGAGCGAATTGCCCCAAAGACCGATACCGATGTGGTGCTGGTGCTCTCGTGTGGTTCCGACCGCTTGGAGAGTGCCGTGCAGGAGCTCGTGATCGCCGGCGCGCCCGTGTGCGTGCTTGCCGAGTCTGCTGTGGAGGTGCCGTTTATCGAGGAGTCCACGCCCATGCTCGGCGTGGTAGCGGCAACCGATAAGACGTATCTGCTCGAGACGCTTGCCCGCTGGATTCTCGATCGCACCGATAAGGAAACGGCTTTTGCGGCGAACTTTGCCTTCATGCGCATCGCGGTCGCCAATCGTATCATCACCTCGTGCGCGCTCACCAATATGGCGACCGGTGCGCTGGCGTTTTTGCCGGGCGCCGATTATCCCGTTATGGCGCTGGCACAGGTGGGCATGCTCTTTGAGCTCGCTGCCGTCTTTGGACGCGGCATTAAGCCTGAGCGCGGCTACGAGGTCGCGGGCGTGCTTACCGGCGGTCTTGTGATCCGCGCGGTCACCCGCGCGCTCGTCAAGCAGACGCCTCATATTGGGTTTGCCGTCAAGGCGCTCACTGCTGCCGCGGGCACCTATGGCATGGGCCGTGCGCTCGTTTCGCTCTACGAGCGCGATGTCGACTACAGCCGTGCCAACGAGGTGGTCACTGCCACGTTCTCCCGCGTTCGCGATCTGGTGACCACGGTCGCGGGCGCTACCCGTCCTATGGCGTCCTATCAGGACGCATCCGATCTCGCAGCTTAGGGGTTTTCCGTTGCGCGTTGCATACCAAGACTGTTTTCATTTAATTGAGCCGCTGCTCGCCAAGGTCGAGAAACCGAGCCGCTATATCGATCACGAGTGGGGCACGCTTTCCAAAGCCGATGCCGACTACCGTTGCTGCCTGATCTACCCGGATGTGTACGAGGTCGGTCTGCCCAACCAGGGCATCGCCATCCTCTACAACATCCTTAACCAGGCCGAGGGCATCTCCTGCGAGCGTGGCTATGTGCCGTGGCCCGATATGGGTGACGCCATGCGCGAGGCGGGCATTCCGCTGCTCTCGCTCGAGGGTGCAGCGCCGGTCGCTTCGTTTGATATCGTTGGTCTGCATGTGCCGCACGAGATGGCGGTGACGAACTTCCTCGAGGCACTCGACCTCGCTGGCATTCCGCTGTTAGCGGCTGACCGCACCGAGGACGACCCCATTATCATCGCCGGCGGCCCCTCGGTGTACAACCCCGAGCCGTACGCGGCTTTCTTCGATGCCATCCTCATCGGCGAGGGCGAGGAATCGCTGCTCGAGACCTGTCAGCTGCATCGCCGCCTGCGTGACGAAGGGGTCCCGCGCGCGCAGATTGTTGAGCAGCTTGCATCCATTGCCGGCAACTACGTGCCGTCGCTCTATGAGGTTCGTCACGACGAGCCCTGCTCGCCGCATGGCTACACCGTGCCGCGTGAGGGCAAGGATGCGCCGACCGTGGTCTACAAGCGTGTCGTCGAGGATTTCGGCGCCACGAATCCGCTGTCGCAGTCGTGCGTACCCTATGCGCAGCTGGTCCACGACCGCCTGTCTATCGAGATTCTGCGCGGCTGCGCCCGCGGCTGTCGTTTTTGCCAGGCCGGCATGACGTATCGCCCGGTGCGCGAGCGCTCGGCCGACCAGATCGTCTCGTCGGTGATTCAGGGTCTGGAAAAGACCGGCTATGACGAGGTGTCGCTGACCTCGCTCTCCACGACCGACCACTCCTGCATTCGCGACGTGCTCGGCAGGCTCAACCGTCGCCTGGAGGATACGGGTATTCGCGTGTCTATTCCGTCGCAGCGCCTGGATTCGTTTGGCGTGGATATGGCCGAGTCGGTCGCCGGCGAAAAGAAGGGCGGCCTGACGTTCGCGCCCGAGGCCGGCAGCCAGCGCATGCGCGACATCATTAACAAGAACGTGACCGAGGAGGACCTGGACCGTGCGGCCAAGGCGGCCTTCGAGGCCGGCTGGAACCGCATGAAGCTCTACTTTATGATGGGCCTTCCCGGCGAGCGCGACGAGGACATCGTGGCCATCGCCAATCTGGCCGATCACGTGCTGGAGCTCGGTCGTTCCGTGGTGCCCAAGGCTCGTCGCGGCTCGATCTCGGTGTCCATCTCGGTTTCGGTCTTTATCCCCAAGGCTGCCACGCCGTTCCAATGGTGCCCGCAGCTCGACTACGACGACGTCAAGCGTCGCCAGAAGCTGCTTATCACGAGCGTTCGCAACCGTGCCGTTCGCGTGCATTACCACGATGCCGAGACCTCGCTCATCGAGGCCGCGCTGTCCCGCGCCGGTCGTGACATGACGCCCGTCATCATCGACGCTTGGCGTTCGGGCTCTCGCTTTGACGCCTGGGTAGAGCATTTCTCACTCGATAACTGGAAGGAGGCTGCTGCCAAAAACGGCATCGACCTCAATGAGCTCGTACACCTGCCCTACGAGTTGGATTGGCGCCTGCCGTGGGAGCATGTGAGCCCCGGTTGCACGCGCGGCTTCCTCGAGCGCGAGTACCGTCGCTCGCTCGAGGGCGTCACGACTCCCGACTGCACCCGTACGTCGTGCACCGGCTGCGGGATCTGCCCCACGCTCCACGCCAAGAATGTATTGATGGGTGATCGCGCATGAGTGAGCGCCTGACCGACAACCCCTCGCTCTTTAGGCTTCGTGTTCGCTATGGCAAGCGCGATCGCCTTAAGTACCTGGGCCATCTCGAAGTAATCCATACCATTGAGCGCATCGTGCGCCGTGCGGGACTTCCCTATGCCGTCACGCAGGGCTTCTCCCCGCACATGCGCGTGGGCTTCTCTTCGGCGCTACCGGTGGGTACGTCATCGACCTGCGAGTGGTATGACCTTTTTATGACCGAGTTCGTGGCGCTCGACGAGGCGTTTGGGCGCCTGGCTGCGGCGTCTCCGGCCGATCTGGCGCCCATCGAGGCGGCGTACATCGACGTGCACACGCCGGCGTTGACGGCGCAGCTCACGCGCTTGTCGTATCGCATCGACCTGCACTTGGATTCCGAGGCGCCCGTAAGCGCCGACGAGGTGCGTCGTGCGATCGACACGCTGCGCGCGGGCCACGGCATCGACTACGCGCGCGGCAAAAAGAGCAAGCGCTTGGATTTGGATCACACGCTCGTGGGCTATGAGCTCACGGCGGGGGAGCGCCCGGACCATTTGGTGCTCATGCTCGACACCCATGCCGACAACGAGGGCTCCATGCGTCCGGAAATTTTGCTTTCTGCGGCTGATGTTTTGTTGCAGGGCTTGACCCCGGGCGTGGATGCACCTATTGTTTCCACCGGTATGCAAGACCTCGTGACCATCTGCTCCTACGATGTCGAGCGTCAGAATCAAGCATGCGAGGACGACGAGGGCCGACTCGTCAGCCCCATACCTGTGCGAACTTGTGGATTTGCTCCACATACTCGTTGACGGGGGTATTTTCGCCTGCTACTATATTCGGCTGTTGCACTAACTGATGCATGAAGGGCAAGTAAACATGTACGCAATCGTTAACACGGGCGGCAAGCAGTACAAGGTCGCCACCGACGATGTCATCACCGTCGAGAAGATCGAGGGCAATGAGGGCGACAAGGTCACCCTGCCGGTTATCTTCCTCAACGATGGTAAGAAGATCGTCACCGATCCCGACAAGCTGGCCAAGGCCAAGGTTACCGCTCAGATCGTTGAGCAGTTCAAGGGCGAGAAGCAGCTGGTCTTCAAGTTCCACAAGCGCAAGCGCTATCGTCGTCTGAAGGGTCACCGTCAGCAGCTCACCAAGCTGAAGATTGTGAAGGTTCAGGCTACCTCCCGCGCCAAGAAGGCTGTCAAGGCAGAGGCTGAGGCTGTTGCCGAGGCTCCCGTCGCCGAGTAGATTACACTCGTAACGAAAGAGTAGGTATACACAATGGCACACAAAAAAGGACTCGGTTCCTCCCGTAATGGCCGTGACTCCCGCGGTCAGCGCCTTGGCACGAAGCGCTATGCCGGCCAGACGGTAACCACGGGCACGATTCTCGTCCGTCAGCACGGCACGCACATCCACCCGGGTGAGAACGTTGGCCGTGGTAAGGACGACACGCTGTTCGCGCTGGTCGACGGTACCGTTGAGTTCCACAAGGGTATCAAGCACAGGGTCAGCGTACGCCCGCTCGCGAACGCGTAATTCACCCTTCATAGAGCACATATGTGGGAGGCACTTGAGTTTTAGGATTCAAGGGTCTCCCTCTTTTTGTAGGAGGCGATTCTGTTGTCACAGTTCACCGATATCAGCCGCATTAACGTGTGCGGCGGCGACGGCGGAGCCGGATGCATGTCGTTTAGGCGCGAGGCATTTGTCCCCAAGGGCGGCCCCGATGGCGGCGACGGCGGTCGTGGCGGCAATGTCGTCATCCAGGCCGATGCTCAGCTGTCTTCGTTGATCGATTACCGCTTTAAGCATCACTTCCGCGCCGAGCGCGGCACGCACGGGCAGGGTGCCCGTCGCAACGGTAAAAGCGGCGAGGATCTGATCCTGAAGGTTCCCATGGGTACCGTGGTACGCGAGCTCGACCCCGAGACGCAGGCCCCGATGTTCGAGATTGCCGACCTCGTACACGATGGCGAGCGCGTAGTCGTGGCGCCCGGCGGTGCCGGTGGTCTGGGCAATACCCACTTTGTGACGTCGGTGCGCCGTGCGCCCGCGTTCGCCCAGCTGGGCGAACCGGCCGAGGAGCACTGGATTGAGCTCGAGATGAAGCTTATGGCCGATGCCGCGCTCGTGGGCTTCCCCTCGGTGGGCAAGTCCTCACTCATCGCGCGCATGAGTGCCGCCCGTCCCAAGATTGCCGACTACCCGTTTACCACGCTCGTGCCGAACCTCGGCATGGTGCGTGCCGGCGAATATTCTTACGTCGTTGCCGACGTCCCCGGTCTTATCGAGGGCGCGAGCGAGGGCAAGGGCTTGGGTCACCAGTTCCTGCGCCACATTGAGCGTACGGCCCTGATTATGCACGTCGTCGACATGACGGGTGGTTTTGAGGATCGCGATCCGGTCGAGGATTACCACATCATCAACCGTGAGCTCGAGCAGTATGGCGCCGAGCTTTCGGAGCGTCCGCAGATCGTCGTTGCCAACAAGTGCGATGCGCCGGGCACGGCCGATAAGATTGCCGACCTCAAGCGCGCAGCGCTCGACGATGGACATATGTTCTTTGCCGTGTCTGCTGTTACGGGCGCCGGCCTCAACACGCTGATGCTTGCCGTGGGTGAGCAGGTGGCTAAGCTTCGCGCCGAGCTGGCGGTCTCCGATGAGCCGGTCGACCTGCGCGACGATGAATGGGAGCGCCGTCGCCTGCAGCGAGAGAAGCGTTTCCGCATTGTCCAGGAAGAGCCCGGTGCCTTCCGCGTGGTCGGTCGTGCCATCGAGCGCATGGTCATTCAGACCGACTGGGAAAATGAGGAAGCCGTCATTTACCTGCAGCATAAGTTTGCGCGTATGGGTGTTGACGATGCGCTCGAGAAGGCCGGTTGCCGTGCGGGCGACGAGGTCCGCATTTGCCAGCGCGCCTTTGACTTTGAGGGCGCCGAGGACTTCTCGGAGTACGAGGAGCTCGAGGATGCTGGCGAGGACGTTGCCGTTGAAGCCATTGACGTGGCCGATGCTGCGGATGAGGGCGTCGAGGTTGTCGATGCGACGGATGCAGCGGATGCCGCGGGCGATACCGAGACACCGGAGGGCGAGTAAGCCATGTCGCTGCGCGGTGGAATCGGTTTGCCCGAGCTTCCTCTAGAGGACGGGCAGGAGTTTAGGCTCGGCATTATGGGTGGCACCTTTGATCCCATCCATTACGGGCACCTGGTGACTGCCGAGCAGGCGCGCGAGTCGCTCGACTTGGACGCTGTGCTCTTTATGCCGGCGGGCTCTCCTGCTTTTAAGCTTGACAAGCCGGTGACGCCTGCCGAGGACCGTTATGCCATGACGGTCCTCGCCACCGCCGCGAACCCGGCCTTTTTGGCGAGTCGGTTCGAGATCGACCGTCCGGGGGTAACCTACACGGCCGATACGCTTCATGCTCTTCGCGACTTTTATCCGCCGCAGGTAAAGCTCTACTTTATTACGGGCGCCGACGCGATTATCGATATTGTGACCTGGCATGATGCCGAACGAATCGCTGAGCTTGCTACCTTTATTGCGGCGACACGACCGGGCTTTGATATCGATACGGCGCGTGCCCGAATCAAAGAGTCGGGGCTGCCGTTCGACGTGCGCTATATTCAGATTCCAGCGTTGGCGATCAGCTCGACGAACATTCGTAAGCGAGTTGCCCGCGGTATGAGCGTGCGCTATCTTACGAGCGAGTCCGTGCTCGGCTACATTCGCAAACGCAGGCTATATGCCGATTTGGGCCAAGAAGATTTTGAGTGATGGGGGTCTACGTTGTCGGTAGAGGATCAGTTTGAGGGCGATGAGCGCGCGCTGCTCAAGCGCATTCAAGAGCTGCTCGATGTTCGCATGAGGGATAAGCGCAAGCGCTATGTGCATTCGCTGGGTGTTGCCGAGACCGCACTTCATCTGGCCGAGGTCTACGGCGTTGACCGCTTTGATGCCGCTGCCGCCGGACTGATCCATGACTGGGACAAAGTGCTCTCCGACGACGAGCTGGTCACGCGCGCTCTGCATTACGGCATTAAGATTGCCGGCTCTCCTTCCGCCGCGACGCCGCTTTTGCATGGCCCTGTTGCCGCCTATGAACTTCCGCAGCTTTTTCCCGAGCTGTCGCCGGCGGTCTTTCAGGCTGTCGACCGTCACACCGTGGGCGCTTGCGACATGACGCCGCTCGATATGGTGGTCTTTGTGGCTGATGCCATCGAACCCAACCGCCACGGCGATTATGCCCATGCGCTGCGCAAGATGGTGGGGGAGTCGACGCTCGATGAGTTGTTCTTCTCCTGTTTTGCGCAGGGTCTGGTCTATGTGATCCAGTCCGGGCGCTATCTTTATCCCACGGCTATTACGATTTACAACCATTACGCCCAGCTGCGCTAGCTCGGGCTGTCTAGAAAGAGGTATTCCATGGCCGACGAGACCATGACCGACGAGCAGATTCTTGAACATGTGGAGCACAAGAGCTTCGCCGCCACGTCCGACCGCACTGCCGCCTCGCTGTCCGCGAGCGGTGTCGCCGCCGAGGATGTCGCCCGCGCCGCCGCGCAGGCCGCCTACGACAAGAAGGGCGAGGACGTTCAGGTGCTCGACCTGACCGAGCTTTCCGACGTATGCGACTACTTTGTGCTTGCCACCGGTACCAATAACCGCCAGGTCGATTCTATCGTCGACGAGATCGAGGAGAAGGTCGCCGAGGCTTGCGGCGAGCACCCGTTCTCCATCGAGGGTCGCGAGCAGAAGACCTGGATGCTCATGGACTACGGTTCGGTTGTCGTCCACGTCTTCACTCCCGAAGCCCGCGACTTCTACCGCCTCGAGAAGCTCTGGGGAGACGCCCCCCAGCTCCCCCTCAACCTCCTCTAGTAGCTCATTTGAGACGGGGTTTAGCTACCCTCACGCATATCGCCGGGCAGTTGCGGTTTTCCGCAGCTACCCGGCTTTCTTTTTGCCTCAGGGACTAATCGTTGAAGCGGGATTGGCGGCCGAAGGATAGGGCGGTGTCGCCGAATTTGTCTCGGACGGCGTCGATAGCGACGGAGAGGTCGCGGCGGTCGCTGGATTGGGCTCCGCGGTCATCGATCTCACAGAACAGGTCGGTCTGGATGCCGCCTTGGTGATCGAAGTCGCTCATGCCGATGCCCGCTAAGCGAACATGCATGCCTTCCTGCCAGATGTTGTCGAGCAGCTCGAGCGCTACGGCAACAAAGATATTCTCGTCATCGGTGGGGTGTGGAAGCCGCCGCTGCGCCGAGCGTCCGCTGCCATACGAGTATTTGAGCTTGAGCGTCACCGTGGCGCCCGTCAGTCCCTGACGGCGCAGGCGGCGTCCCACTGACTCTCCCAACAGCGCAATTGCCGCCTCAATATCCCCACGCTCAGTCAGATCTTTAGCAAAGGTGCGTTCATTGCTGACCGACTTGACCTCGCGCTCTTCATCGAAGCTCGTGACTTCGGAGATTTCGAGTCCCAGCGCACGCTGGCGCATGCGTTCGCCGTTGACGCCAAAAATAGAGGCCAGTGTGGACTCAGGCGCGCGCGAAAGCTCGCCGAGGGTGTAGATGCGCATGCGGCGCAGTCGCTCCTCGGCCGAGCGCCCGATGCCGCTCATGGCAGATACCGGCAGTGCGGCCAAAAAGCGCTGCTCGGTTCCGGGGCGCACGATGGTCAGCCCAAACGGCTTATCCCGCTCGCTTGCGATCTTTGCGACCGTCTTGTTGCAGCCCACGCCAATGGAGCACGTCACTCCCAGCGCTGCCACGCGGTCGCTTATACGCCGCGCAACCAGCATCGGGTCTTCGGGCGCAAAGCGGCCCGGTGTGATATCGATAAAGGCTTCGTCGATGGATACGCGCTCAACGCGCGGGGTCTCGTCGGCGAGAATCGCCATGACCTGCGCGCTCACCTCGCGGTAGCGATCAAAGTGCCCATGCGTCCAAATGGCTTGCGGGCATAAGCGCCGCGCCTCGGCCGAGGCCATGGCAGAGTGCACGCCAAAGCGACGTGCCTCATACGAACACGTGGACACGACGCCACGCGAATCGGCGTCTCCGCCCACGATGAGCGGCTTTCCTCGCCATTCGGGATGATCGAGCATCTCCACGCTCGCAAAAAACGCATCGAGGTCCATGAGGCCCACCGCCGGACCCGTCCAGGGAGGCGGCGTGACGCCCGTGGCATCCTCATAACCGTATGTATGTTCGCGTCTTTCCATGTCATGAGTATACCGCGCAGCTCATGTGGGGTGCGTGTATGTGCTTGCAAATCCCGAATTCTTGTCTAAGATATGGATTTGCCCTCGACTACACCGAAGAAGTTGGTCTCACGGACTTCACCTGCCCGCGTCGATGGCGTATTATGTTCAACTGTTTGTTTGTAGTTGCAGCCTAAAGCTGCTTGGTTGGAGGAGTTTCCTTTGGCAGTCAAGATTCGCCTTGCTCGTCACGGCGCTAAGAAGCGTCCGTACTACCGTGTCGTCGTCGCCGATTCCCGCGCCCCGCGTGACGGTCGTATCATCGAGGAGGTTGGCCGCTACAACCCGATGACCGCCCCCAAGACCATCAACCTCGACCTCGAGAAGATCGCCGACTGGCAGTCCAAGGGCGCTCAGCTCACCGACGCCGTCGCCGCTCTGGTCAAGGCCGCCAACGAGGGCGAGAAGACTGAGACCGTCGTCAAGAAGTCCAAGAAGCAGCTCGCCAAAGAGGCCGAGGCCGCTAAGGCTGCCGCTGAGGCCGCTAAGGCTGCCGCTGAGGCCGCTGAGGGCGCCGAGGAGTAAATCGTGCCTGAGGTTGACGCTGCACAGCTCGAGGGTGAGGCAATGCTCTCAGATCGCATCGCCGATCTCGTCGAATATCTCGTTGTTCAGATCGTCGACGACCCGGATTCCGTGAGCCTTGAGGTCATCGATGGTGACGACGCCTCTACGATTGAGGTTTCGGTCGCCGAGGATGACGTCGCTAAGGTCATCGGCCGTCGTGGCCGTACCATCAAGGCCATTCGCACGCTCGCCCGTGCACTGGCCGCTCGCCTCGACACTGCTGTCGAGGTAGAGGTTCTGGGCTAGGACCTTGAGGTCCCAGTACAAAAACATCGCCCGTGTGGTCAAGCCGCACGGAAGGAAGGGGGAGGTCCTCGCGCAGCCGCTGCGGGGGCTTCCTTCTGTATTAGAGCCGGGTATGCGCGTCGCCCTGACGCCGCCGGCGCTCAAGCGCGACCGCTTTTGCACGGTCGTGTCCGTCACCGATACGGGCGATGGCGATCTGGTCTCGTTTGAGGGCATTGACGACTTGACGGCCGCCGAGGGCATCACGGGATGCTACGTGCTGGCAAATCGTGACGACTTTGAGCTCGACTCGCTCGACGCTGCCTATACCGACCTGATGGGTCGCGAGGTGGTCGACGAGCGCTTCGGTTCGCTTGGCACGATCGTCGAGATCATGTCAACGCCCGCTAACGATGTTTGGGTTGTCGAGGGCGATCGGTACGGCGAGGTACTGATTCCCGTGATCGAGCAGGTCGTGCTCGATCTTCCCGACACAGGAACAATTTCCGTCCACGTTATGGACGGCCTGATCGATATGGACAAGTAGGGAGGACAACATGCTGATCGAGACCCTTTCGGTCTTTCCCGAGATGTTTGAGCCCGTCATGTCCACGTCGATTTTGGGCCGCGCCCGCAAGGCCGGCCTTTTTGATTTTAAGGCGTATAACCTGCGCGACTGGACGCACGACCGCCATCGTACCGTCGATGACGAGCCGTACGGCGGCGGGCAGGGCATGCTCATGAAGGTCGAACCTATTGCCGAGGCGATCGAGGCCATCAGCTCTGAGGGTCCCAAGCCCACTGTGGTGTTCTTTACCCCCTGTGGCGAGCCTTTTACGCAGCATGTGGCCGAGCGCCTGCTCAAAAGTGAGCGCCTGCTGTTTGTGTGCAGCCGTTACGAGGGCGTCGACGAGCGCGCGTATGCGTATGCCGACGAGCGTCTGTCGATTGGCGACTATGTGCTTACGGGTGGCGAGCTACCCGCCATGGTCGTTGCCGATGCCGTCGTACGTCTCATCCCCGGCGCCCTGGGCGACGAGATGAGCAACGTCGACGAGTCGTTCTCGACCGCCGAGGACGGAGGACTGCTCGAGTACGCGCAGTACACCCGTCCTGCCGAGTTCAACGGCGAGGGCGTGCCGCCGGTGCTCGTGAGTGGCGATCATGCCAAGGTCGATGCCTGGCGTCGCAAGAACGCCATCGAGCGCACCTGCCGCTGGCGTCCCGATCTGATCGAGACGGCGCGCCTTACGCCCCAGGAGCGCGCTTACGCGCAGGAGATTTTGGACGCTGCGTATTCGCAGAGCGAGGAGTGAGAATGGTTCCATCGCAGCATTCCGCGTTGAGGGGCGCTTTTGAGTGGATCGCGGTCATCGCGATCGCGCTCGTGGCCACCTTCTTGATTCGCTCGTTTGTGGTCGAGCCCTTTGTGGTGCCCACCGGCTCCATGGAGTCCACGATCGAGATTGGCGACCAGATCCTGGCACAAAAGGTGAGCCTCGAGCTCGGTCAGCCCGTCAAGCAGGGTGATATCGTGGTGTTTCACAACCCCGATGGCACCTCCGAGCATGATGTTCTTGTCAAGCGTGTTATTGCCACGGCCGGCCAGACGGTCGACCTGCAGGATGGCAAGGTGGTCGTTGACGGCCAAGCGCTCGACGAGGACTATACGACGGGCATGAGCTGGCCACTTTCGGTCCAAGCGCCCGGCGCTCAGGTAAGCTATCCCTACACCGTTCCCGGCGGGTGCGTGTGGGTGATGGGCGACAACCGCGAAAACTCTGCCGACTCACGCTACTTTGGTCCCGTCGATCGCTCTGATTTGATCGCTGTGGCGCTTGTGCGCTACTGGCCGCTCAACCGCATCGGCGCTATCGACTAAAAACCGCTATAGTACAGTACCTAACCGTGTAATCGTTTCGACGAGGGGATATTAGAGGCATGAACGCTTCATCGCTTTCCTTCCAAGACATCATCTTGCGTCTCCAGCAGTACTGGGGCGAGCAGGGCTGCGTCATTATGCAGCCCTATGACTCCGAGGTCGGTGCCGGTACCTTCCATACCGCGACCACGCTGCGCTCGCTCGGTCCCGCCGAGTGGCGCACCTGCTATGCGCAGCCTTGCCGCCGTCCCGCCGACGGCCGCTACGGCGAGAACCCCAACCGCATGCAGCACTACTATCAGTTCCAGGTGCTTATCAAGCCCTCTCCGGTCAACGCCCAGGAGCTTTACCTGGGGTCTCTTGCCGCTATCGGTCTGGACCCCAACGACCATGACGTCCGCTTTGTCGAGGACGACTGGGAGAGCCCGACGCTCGGCGCCTGGGGCCTTGGCTGGGAGGTCTGGCTCAATGGCATGGAGGTCACGCAGTTTACGTACTTCCAGCAGGTGGGCGGTATCGAGGTCGACCCCGTGCCCGTCGAGATCACCTATGGCCTGGAGCGCATCGCCATGTATGCGCAGGGCGTCAATTCCGTCTACGACTTGGTGTGGAGCTACCTGCCCGACGGCACGCCCATGACCTATGGCGACGTGTTCCTCGAGAACGAGCGCGAGTTCAGCGCCTACAACTTTGAGGTCGCCAACGTCGAGATGATGCGTCAGAAGTTTGACGACTACGAGGCCGAGTGCCACTCCTGTCTGGAGCGCAAGCTGCCGCTGCCGGCGTACGACTGCGTCATGAAGTGCAGCCACGCCTTCAACCTGCTCGATGCCCGTGGCGCGCTGTCCGCGGTCGAGCGTGCCAACTACATCCTGCGCGTCCGCGCCGTCGCCAAGGCGTGCTGCGAGGCCTACATGGCCGAGGTCGCCGGAGTCAACGAGAATGCCGACCAGGAAGGCGAGGTGGCGTAAGCCATGGCAGACGCTAAGGATTTCCTGTTTGAGATCGGTACGGAAGAAATGCCCTCCGCACCGCTGAACAATGCCGTCAAGCAGCTTGGCACCATGATCGCCAAGGGTCTCGACGAGGCCGGTCTGGCCCACGGCGAGGTCCGCGTGATCTCGAGCCCGCGCCGCCTGGCTGCGCTCGTTGCCGACGTCGCCACCGCGACCGACGAGGTTCACGAGGTCAAGCGCGGCCCCGCGGCAAACATTGCCTTTGATGCCGACGGTAACGCCACCAAGGCCGCCCAGGGCTTTGCCCGCAAGTGCGGTGTGGCTGCCGAGGACCTGGTCCGTCGCGAGGACACCGACGGCCGCGAGTACGTGTTCGCCGAGAAGAACATTCCCTCCGCTCCGGCTACGCCGATCCTGACGTCTCTGTGCGAGAAGACTATCGCCGGCCTGCAGTGGCCCAACTACCGCAGCCAGCGCTGGGGCCACGAGCACGCTACGTTTGTTCGTCCGGTCCGTTGGATCTGCTGCCTTTTGGGTGAGGACGTCGTGCCCGTGTCGTTTGCCGATGTGACGAGTGGCAATACCACGCGCGGACATCGCGTTCTGGGCCCCGGTGACCATGTGGTCGCCAGCCCCGCCGTCTACGAGCAGGTGCTCGAGGACGCCGGCGTGCTCTCTGCCGAGCGTCGTCGCGAGGCCATCCTTGCCGGTATCGCCGAGGTCGAGGCCGCTCGCCCCGGCTGCCATGTCGACACGCCCAAGAAGGTCTTCGAGGAGGTTATCAACCTCTGCGAGTGGCCGACGGTGCTCGTCGGTACCTTCGATGAGGAGTTCCTCAAGGTCCCGCACGAGATTATCTGCGAGTCCATGCTCACCAACCAGCGCTACTTCCCGATTTATGACGGCGAGGGCAAGCTCACGCGTGAGTTCGTAGTCGTCTCCAACAGCAAGCCCGAGAATGCCGAGCGCGTGATCGACGGCAACGAGCGCGTCGTGCGCGCCCGTCTGGACGACGCCAAGTTCTTCTATGAGGAGGACCTGAAGATCTCCCTTGACGAGTTCCGCGAGCGTCTGGCCAAGGTCGCCTTCCAGGAGAAGCTCGGTAGCGTGCTCGCCAAGTCCGAGCGTATTGAGCAGCTCGCGCTCGCCATCGCCCGCGAGGCTCACCTGGGTGCCCATCTGGCCGCCGATGCGGCTCGCGCCGCTCACCTGTGCAAGGCCGACCTGGTGTCTAACGCCGTCGTCGAGTTCACGAGCCAGCAGGGCGTGATGGGCGGTTACTACGCCATCGCGATGGGGGAGAACGACGAGGTCGCCCATGCTATCCGCGATCATTATCGTCCCCGCTTTGCCGGCGATGATCTGCCCGAGGGCACCGCTGGCTGCATCGTGGCCTGTGCTGACAAGCTCGATACCATTGCCGGTATCTTTGCCATCGGCGAGCCCCCGACCGGCTCCTCCGACCCCTATGCGCTGCGTCGTGCCGCTATCGGCATCATCAACATCCTGCGCGACCGCCTGCCGATCGACCCCACGTCGCTCATCGACTTCGCTCTCGAGCTCTACAGTGAGCAGGGCATTGAGTTCGACGCCGCCGAGGTCGCCCAGCAGGTTCGCGACTTCTTCCATGGCCGCCTGGTGAGCATGGCCCGCGACGAAAAGATCCCGGCCGATACCGTTGCCGCCGTCTCTGCGGTGCACATCATCGCCCCGTCCGTCTTCTTCGCCCGCTGCGCCGCCCTCGACGAGGCCCGCAAGAACGACGCCGAGACCTTTGACAACCTGGCGACGGCCTATGCCCGTGCCGCGCATATCTCCAAGCCCGAGCTGGGCGCGGAGTACGACCGCGCCTTGATGGGCGAGGTCGAGCTCGCGCTTGCCGATGCCTCCGAGGCTGCTCAGACCGCTGTCGACGCCGCCCTTGCTGCCGAGGATTACCCGGCCGCATTTGCCGCCCTTGCCGCCCTGCGCGCCCCCATCGACCGCTTCTTCGACGAGGTCATGGTCATGGACAAGGACGAGCAGCTTCGCGATAATCGCCTTAAGCTGCTCAACCGCTTCGAGGCCGTTTTCTCCGGTATCGCCAACATCGGTGAGCTTGCCCGCAAAAAGTAAGCCAGCCTGCGCGTAAGCGCAAAAGGAGCCCTGCATGGATTGCCCGGTCACCGCTCGTCCCACCGTTATCGTTATCTCCGACTCGCTCGGCGATACCGCTTGTGAGGTGGTGCTTGCGGCGTCCGGGCAATTTGATGAAGGGGCTTTTCGCGTTTTACGCCTGCCCAAGGTGACCTCCGTGGAGCAGGTCAAGTCATTTGTGGGCCCGCGTGTCGATGCAGACCATCGCGATATTGCCGTGTTCCATACCATTGTCGATCCGGCTCTTCGCGCCCGCGTGCTCGATTACCTGGGTATGCTGCATATCCGCTCGGTCGACCTGATCGGCCCGACGCTCGCCGTGCTATCGTCGCTCATCGGTGTGCCGCCCAAAGGCGTCGCGGGCGTGATTCACAGGACCGATGACCGCTATTTCCATCGTATCGAGGCCATGGAATATTTCGTTGAGCACGATGACGGGCGCGGTTGCGACGATTTGTCGGGTGCCGATATCGTGCTGCTGGGCGTATCGCGCACGTCCAAGACGCCGCTGTCGATGTATCTGGCTTATCAGGGCTACAAGGTTGCCAATGTTCCGTTGGCCCATGGCATGGAGCCGCCGAAGTCGATTTACGAGGTCGACCCGATGCGCCTGTTCGGCCTGATTTCGACCGTCGATGTGATTTCCGAAATTCGCGATAGCCGCTTGGGCGATGACTACGCTCGTGCCGTTGCCGGCTCCTATGCCGAGCCCGAGAGCGTGCGCAGCGAGCTTGAGGAAGCTCGTGCCCTCATGAAGCGCCTAGGCTGCTTTGTGGTTCGTACCGACGGCAAGGCGATCGAGGAGAGCGCCTCCGAGATCATAAGTCACTTGGAGGAAATCCAAGAAGCCCGTGCCCGCCGCGCCGCCCGCCGAGCCCGGCAAAGTTAACTCATTTCGGTAGCTAAAAAATACACCGTCTCAAAAAGACTACCTAAAAATAATGCACGATATTGGTAAAGCGATTTAGCAACAAACTTGCATTTGACCTGCAATTTTCTTGCAGTGGTATCTTCATAAGGTAACCACCTTTACCTACCGTTTACCGCCATATTCACCTCGTTTACCAAACCGCGCATCCTCTTCTCATGTCGGCATAAAGCCCGCCGTATAGTTCCCTCACGGCCCGTAACCGGCGGGTCGATTCGTTACCACGGTCGTGTGCGTAAGCGCATGGAAGGGGAAGTATCGTGAGCGATTGCAAGAGGGTTTATCGTTTTGGAACCGACGCCCAGGGCACCTGTGTCACTGAGGGCGACAGGTCCATGAACTTCGTGCTTGGCGGCAAAGGCGCAAACCTTGCCGAGATGAGCCGTATCGGCCTGCCGGTTCCCGGTGGCTTTACTATTACCTGCCAGACCTGTGTCGAGTACTCCGGTGCCGGCAACGTCTGGCCCGAAGGCGCACTCGATGAGATCGTTGCCGCCGAGGCTGACCTCGAGGCCCGCTGCGGCAAAAAGCTCGGCGACGCCTCCGATCCGCTGCTCGTGTCGGTTCGCTCGGGCGCTCCGTTCTCCATGCCCGGTATGATGGACACGGTCCTCAACTTGGGCCTCAACGACGATTCCGTTCAGGGTCTCATCGCCCAGACGCAAAATCCGCGTTTTGCCTGGGATAGCTACCGCCGCTTTATCCAGATGTTTTCCAACGTCGTCATGGGCGTTGATGCCGACCTGTTCGAGAACGCCCTGACCCAGGCCCGCCTGGTCGCCGGCATTCGCGTCGATTCCGAGCTTTCGGCCGAGGACCTGCAGGAACTCGTCGAGACCTTCAAGGGGATCTTCTCCGAGAACGTCGAGGCCGCCCTGTATCCCGAGCTCGAGGTTGCCGACGGCAAGCCCGTCTTCCCGCACGATCCTGAGCTTCAGCTGCGCCTTGCCATCCAGGCCGTCTTTGGCAGCTGGATGAACGAGCGCGCCTGCATCTACCGCAAACAGCACGGCATCTCCGACGAGCTCGGTACTGCCGTCAACGTCCAGGCCATGGCCTTTGGCAACAAGGGCGAGACCTCTGCGACGGGCGTCGCCTTTACGCGTAATCCGGCCGACGGCACCAAGGAGTTCTACGGTGACTTTTTGGTTAATGCCCAGGGCGAGGACGTCGTCGCCGGCATCCGCAACACCGAGCCCATTGGCGACCTCAAGGCCACCCCGGGCCTCGAGTCTGCAGGTGAAGAGCTCGAGCGCGTGTTCCTGACGCTCGAGGACCATTACCGCGATATGTGCGACATCGAGTTCACCATTGAGCAGGGCAAGCTCTGGATGCTTCAGACCCGCGTGGGTAAGCGCACTGCTACCGCAGCCCTGCGCATCGCTATCGAAATGGTCGAGGAAGGCCTGATCACCCGCGAAGAGGCCGTGAGCCGCATCGATCCTGCGCAGCTCGACCAGCTCCTTCACCCGCAGTTCGACGCCTCCAAGAAGTACGAGGTTCTGGCCAGCGGTCTTAACGCCAGCCCCGGTGCCGCCGTGGGCGAGGTCGTGTTCTCGAGCGATGACGCCGTCGCGCGCGCCAACGAGGGTCACAAGGTTATCCTGGTCCGCTGGGAGACCAACCCCGACGACCTGAAAGGCATGGTCGCCGCCGAGGGCATTCTGACAAGCCACGGTGGCAAGACGAGCCATGCCGCCGTTATCGCCCGCGGCATGGGTACGCCCTGCGTCTGCGGCGTTGAACGCTTCCACATCGACGCCGCCGAGAAGGTCGTGCGCATCGAGGGCAGCGACCGCGTATTGCACGAGGGCGATGTCATCTCCATCGACGGCACCCAGGGCATCGTCGTCGATGGCGCTGTCGACCTGGTCTCCGCCGAGCTTACCGGCGACCTGGACACTATCCTGTCCTGGGCCGACGAGATTCGCCTGGACGAGACCGATGGCCACGCCAACCACGTGCGCGTCAACGCCGACAACCCTGAGGACGCTGAGCTCGCCCTCGGGTTTGGTGCCGAGGCCATCGGCCTGTGCCGCACCGAGCACATGTTCCTGGGCGACCGTAAGAACATCATCCAGAGCTTTATCCTGTCTGACGATGAGACCGTGAAGCAGCAGACCCTGGCCGACCTGCTCAAGGTTCAGACCGAGGACTTCCTGGCGATGTTCAAGACTATGTCCGGTCGCGACGTGGTCGTTCGCCTGCTCGATCCGCCGCTTCATGAGTTCCTGGATAATCCTCGCGAGCTCGAGGTCGCCATCACCAAGAAGGAAGCCGCTGGCGCCAGCGAGGAAGAGCTTGCCGTCCTGCGCACCCGCCTGCGTCGTATCGACGGCATGGTCGAGTCGAACCCCATGCTCGGCCTACGCGGCGTGCGCCTGTCCGTCGTCTTTAGCGATCTGCCGCTCATGCAGGTCCGTGCCGTGGCAACGGCTGCTGCCCGCCTTATCAAGGAAGGCGTCGACCCGCGTCCCGAGATTATGGTCCCGCTCGTCTCCATCACGGCGGAGCATGTCCAGACCCGCGAGGTCATCGAGCGCGTGATCGCCGAGGTTTCCGCCGAGGAAGGCGTCGAGCTCAATATTCCCGTGGGCACGATGCTCGAGCTGCCGCGTGCCTGCATGGTCGCCGACGAGATCGCCCATCATGCCGACTTCTTCTGCTTTGGCACCAACGACCTCACGCAGACGACCTTCGGCTTCTCCCGCGACGATGCCGAGGCCAAGTTCATCCCGCTGTACATGCACAAGAAGATCTTGAAGGATAACCCCTTCGAGACCATCGACTCTGCGGTACTCGAGCTGGTGCGCATGGCCGTCGAGAAGGGTCGCGCCACCAACCCCGGCATGCACTTTGGCGTGTGTGGCGAGCACGGCGGCGACCCCAAGTCCATCAAGGGCCTGTTTAACGTGGCCGATGTGGACTATGTGTCCTGCTCGCCCTACCGCGTGCCCCTCGCACGCCTGGCTGCCGCCCAGGCCAAGCTCGAGGCGAAGCGCTCCGCCTAACGTTTTGGGTATAGACGCCTAGCGTAGCCCCCTTCATGCCGCCCGCCTCATTCGTGAGGCGGGCGGTTATCATGTGCGGGTTTTGTCTTTTTGTCTGCGTAAAAAAATGTTCTTGCAGCAGAAACCCGCGCGTGTATACTCGAATACGTTTGTTCAACTACGTGCCGGCCAAGGTGGTACGGCACCTCTAGAAGAGTAAGGAATTGCACATGGATTACATCCGCGCAATCGAGCGTCAGCAGATCCGCGAGGACATTCCTCAGGTTCGCGTCGCCGACAACGTCAAGGTTCACTACCGCATTAAGGAAGGTGACCGCGAGCGCATCCAGGTCTTCCAGGGCGACGTCATCCGCATGGCCGGCGCCGGTGCCCGCGAGACCTTCACCGTCCGCAAGATGTCCTTCGGTGTCGGTGTTGAGCGTACCTTCCCGCTTCACAGCCCCAAGATCGCCAAGCTCGAGGTCGTTCGTCATGGTCGCGTCCGTCGCGCCAAGCTGTACTACCTCCGCGACAAGGTGGGCAAGGCTGCTCGCATCCCCGAGAAGCGCTAAGAAGATCGCAGCGTCTGTCCACTCGTTTGGACACAAGGGTCACCTTCGGGTGGCCCTTCTTTTTATCTGATTTGCATGCAAGGAGGGCCTGGTATGGCCAACATGACGAGCTCGGTTTCGGCATCGCAGGTTGCCGGTGAGTTGGCGAGCGCTACGTTTGAGGAGATTCCCGCCCTCGTGGAGCATTATCGCGAGGACCCGCGCCAGCAGGTGATCAAGGCTTGTGAACGCGCCCTCAAACGCCATGCCAAAGAGCTTGCCGAGCGCGAGCGCGTCAATGACATGTACGAGCTTATGCATGAGCTTGGCGGCGATGGGGTGGTCGTTGGTGTCGACGAGGTGGGTCGCGGATCGGTGGCCGGTCCTTTGACGGTGTGCGCCGTCTGTCTTCCTATGGAGCCGCACGTTTGGGGTATCAACGATTCCAAAAAGCTCACGCCGGCGCGCCGAGAGTTGCTCTCAGTGAAGATTGCCGAGGTGGCGACGGCGATCGGTTTTTGCCATATTGCGCCGAAGGATATCGATGAGATGGGCATGGCCCGTGCTATCCGTACCGCCGTTGCGGGCGCCGTGGCCGATACGGGACTTGAACCCGACTGCGTCCTCATGGATGGCAACCCCTTGGGCGCCGTTCCCAACGAGCGCGACGTGGTGAAGGGCGATGCCAAAATCGCCTGCATCGCCGCGGCGTCCATCATGGCCAAGGTCACGCGTGACGAGATGATGGTCGAGTACGACGCCGAGTACCCCGAGTATCATCTAGCCGAGTCGAAGGGCTACGCAAGCCCCGAGCACATCGAGGCGATTCGCAAACATGGACTTTGTCCGCTGCACCGCGTGAGCTTTTGCGGAAACTTTCTGCAGACTGAGCGCCTTTTCTAGGTCAATTGTGGAGACAGGGACCCCTGGCGTTTTATAAACCTGCTGGTAGCGGGCCGTGTGCAACGTGATTGTTGCGTACGGCCCGTTTTTTGTTGGCATTTGGTCAGCTTTTGGTTTGCTTCCGGTACTTACCCGCATGAAAGGTGCCCTCATCATCGGGGCAATGCAGTGTGCGGGAAAGGAGACCCCATGAGTGCCGCAAGCAAAAAGAGCAAGACGCAGCGGCTCAAGGAGCGTTGGGAAAACGGCGAGCTCGACTGCGGGGCGATGACGCCCGAGTTTATCAAGGGACTCAGTCCCCGCGAGCTGGGCATGCTGGGCGAGCTGATCACCATCGACTACTTTAACGAGCGCGGCTACACCTTGCTGGAACAGGGTTATCGTTGCACCGAGGGCGAGGCCGATCTGGTGCTGCTTGATGAGCTCGACGATGTCGTGGTGATGGCCGAGGTCAAGACCAGACGCGTCGCCCTGGATTGCACCACGCGGGTCTTTCCCGAGGAAGCCGTGGACGCCCAAAAGCAACGCCGCTACCGCCGCATCGCAAGTTGCTATCTCATGGAGCATTATCCGCTCAAGGCGATTCGCTTCGATGCCGTGGGTGTCACCATTCGCGGCGGGCATATCGCCGAGATCGAGCATCAGTACAACGCGTTCGATTGGCAGGTGTCGTGATGGCGTTCGAGACGTTTGCCGTTCACGCGGCCTGCATCCGCGGCGTCGAGGCGATTCACGTCACGGTCGAGGTCTCGCTTGCCGGCGGCGTTCCGGGCATTCAGATGCTCGGCATCCCGAGTATGGAGGTGATGGAGTCGCGTGGTCGCATTCGCTGTGCGATGCGCTCCGCCGGGTTCGAGATCCCACGCTCGGGCATTACGGTCAATCTGGCACCTGGCGATATTCGCAAGACCGGTAGCGGCTTTGATCTTCCCATCGCCATCGCGGTATTGGCGGCCGATGGTCAGATTCCCCACGACAACCTCGATCGTTGTCTTATCGCCGGTGAGCTTGGCTTGGACGGTACGGTGCTTCCCGTCAAGGGCGAGGTGGCGTTTCAGTTATTGGCGCGTGATTTGGGGCTGTCTTTTATCGCCGGCAGATCAGACCAGCATGTGCCACTCGCGGGCGTGGATTGCGGATTCATAGATCATTTGTCTCAGCTTGCCCATGGCATGGGCGATGCCGCGCGGCATTATCTGGATTCCGAGGGTGTGGAGGCTACTTTTGAGCCCGAACTCGACTATGCCGACGTGCTGGGGCAGGAGGTTGCCAAACGCGGCATGGCACTGGCGGCAGCGGGTGAGCTCGGTTTGCTTATGATCGGGTCCCCGGGATCGGGCAAGACGATGCTTGCGCGCCGTATGACTGGCATTCTGCCTGAGCTTTCCGTTGAGGATCAGCAGGAGGCACTGTGCATCCATTCGGTCTTGGGCGAGAACATCGATGGCTTATTGGCAGGTCATCGGCCGTTTCGAAGCCCCCATCACAGTATTTCGACCGCAGGCCTTATCGGCGGCGGGCGCCCGGTGCACCCGGGTGAGATTAGCCTTGCTCATGGCGGCGTGCTCTTTTTGGACGAGCTTGCCGAGTTTCCCACGGGTGTGCTGCAGACGCTGCGTCAGCCCATCGAACGCGGCTATGTGAGGATCGTACGCGTCGACGGGGCCTTTACCTTCCCGTCGCGCTTTCAGCTGCTCGCTGCGAGCAATCCCTGCCCCTGCGGCTTTTTGGGCGACCGCGAGGTGCCGTGCCGCTGCTCGGCATCGATGGTCGAGCGCTATCGCGCAAAGCTGCGCGGTCCTTTGGCCGACCGTATCGACATGATGATCGATGTGACCCGTCCCGATCCCCAGGTGATTATCGAGGGCGCGGAGGGTATGTCGTCGGCCGAGTTACGTGACTACGTTGTGCGCGGTCGCGCTTTTCGCACCTGGCGCGAGTCTCGTATGGACGATGCGGATGCCGAGGCCGAGGATGACGAGACGCGGTCCATTGACGGCGTCGTTTCGACCTTTGAGCTCGATGATGCTGCCGAGAAATGCGTACTCGGTCTGTCCAAACGCACGCATCTCACAGGGCGTGGCATCGTGCGCCTGGTTCGCATTGCGCGCACGATCGCAGATGTCGCCGAGAGCGAGCAAGTGACGCAGGACCACGTGCTCGAGGCGGCGATGTACCAGGGAAGGAGGGACCAATGATGGCCGAGGGGACCTTCGAGCTGCATCCAGGTGACGCGTTGTATCCCGAGACCGTTTTGGAGCTTTCTGATGTACCTCAGACGCTCTATGTGCGCGGCAACCCCGAGGCGCTTTCGACGCCCGCGCTCTCCATCATCGGCGCGCGAAAGGCCTCGCCGTATGGTCTTGCCGTGGCAGAGCTTGCGGCAAAGGTGGCGGTCGAGGCGGGAGTGACGGTTGTTTCGGGCGGCGCGGTCGGTTGTGACCAGGCCTCGGGTTGGGCTGCGGTCAACGCCGGCGGCAAACACGTCGTGGTGCTGGGGACGGGCGCCGACGTGGTCTACCCGCGTTCGAGCGCGGGGCTTATTACTCGCACGCTCGATACGGGTGGCGCGGTCGTGTCGATCTCTCCGTGGGGCATGGGTCCGCGCAAGTTTGCCTTTCCGCGCCGGAATCGCGTGATCGCGGCCCTGTCGCAAGCCCTCTTTGTATCCGAGGCGGGTATGCCTTCCGGGACGTTTTCTACAGCCGAGGCTGCTATGGATTTGGGGCGCGAACTTCTTGCCGTGCCGGGGTCGATCCTATCGCCCGAGTCGCGTGGCACGAATTACCTCATTGCGAACGGTGCCTGCTGCATCATCGACGAGGAATCTATCGAGATGGCTATCTCACGTATCTACGGCACCCTGCGCTACTCGCGCCCTGATGCTCCCGGCATTGCCGACCTGGATCCAACACAGCAGACCGTGATGCATGCGCTCATCGCCTCTCCGCTCAAGGTCGACGACATCGCGGCGCTCGTCTCGCTCGATGCTGTCGGCGTACTCAAACTCTTGGGTTCGCTTGAACTCGAGGGCCTTATCGAGCGCATGATGGATGGAAGGTATGCGCCCTCCAAGTTTGCCCTTCACGCCCAGACACCCTTCGGTCACAATGGAAAACGTGTCAATTAGAAAGGTGTTTGCAGATGCAGTTCGATCAGGTGACAGTTATCGGTGGCGGTCTGGCGGGTTCGGAGTGCGCGATCCAGCTGGCAGATCGCGGGTTTGCCGTAAAGCTGTGCGAGATGCGCCCCCAGGTGAGCTCCCCGGCCCACCATACCGATCACCTGGCAGAGCTCGTCTGCTCCAATTCGTTTAAGTCGACCCGTCCGGATTCCGCGGCTGGTTTGCTGAAGGCCGAGCTTGAGCGCATGGGTTCAGTCCTGCTCGATTGCGCCCATCGCGCGGCTGTTCCCGCTGGTGGCGCCCTGGCGGTCGACCGTGTTACATTCTCCGAGCTCGTCGAGGCTGAGGTTGCCGCCCGCCCCAATATCGAGGTCGTTCACGGCGAGGTCACCCAGATCCCCGAGGGCCACGTGGTCATTGCCGCGGGCCCGCTGTGTTCACCGGCGCTGAGCGAAGAGGTCATGAAGCTCGTCGGCGGCGACGCCCTTGCGTTTTTCGATGCCGCGGCGCCGATCGTCGATGCCTCCACGCTCGATATGGACGTGCTATTCTCGCAGTCGCGCTACGAGGAGCAGGGGAGCGGCGACTATCTCAACGCTCCGCTCAACAAGGAGGAGTACGAGGCCTTTATCGAGGCGCTTACCACGGCCGACCGCGTGGTGCTCAAAGACTTTGAGGGCGGCGATCTGTTCCAGGCCTGCCAGCCTGCCGAGGAAGTTGCACGCACCGGCAAGGACGCCATTCGCTTTGGCGCCATGAAGCCCGTCGGCCTCACCGACCCGCGTACCGGACGTCGCCCCTGGGCGGCGATTCAGCTGCGTGCCGAGAACAAGGAGAAGACCGCCTATAACCTGGTGGGCTTCCAGACCAACTTGACCTTTGGCGAGCAGAAGCGCGTCTTCCATATGGTGCCGGGCCTGGAGAACGCTGAGTTCTTCCGCTACGGTGTCATGCACCGCAATACCTTTGTCGACGCCCCGCATGTGCTCGATGGCACCTTTGCCGTGCCCGGTACCGGTGTGCGCCTGGCCGGTCAGATCACCGGCACCGAGGGGTACATGGAAGCCGTGGCGACAGGTCTGCTCGCGGCGCTTAACACTTATGCCGAGGCTATCGGTGCCGCGGGCGTCGAGTTGCCGCGTGTGGGCGCCCTGGGTGCGCTCGTGGGCTATGCGACCGATCCTGCCACCGTGGGCTATCAGCCCATGCATGTCAACTTTGGCCTGGTGCCGCTACTCGAGGATGGTAAGCGCCGCAGCAAGCGCGACCGCTATCAGGCCTATGCGGACCGTGCGCTCGAGGCCCTCGATGCCTACTTGGCCACGCGTTCCGACTTGTTTGGAGGCGACCGGTCATAGCCTTTGACCTGTACGACACCGTCGACTCTTTTATCGCCTATATCGCACGCGTTGAGGGGCTTTCTCCCAACACGGTGACGGCCTATGGCTCGAGACTGGAGCGCTTTGCTGCCTGGTGCGAGCGCGAGGATATTGATGCTTTCGCTGCCGACGTGCGCACCATTCGTCGCTATCTTGCTGAGCTTTCGCGTGACCAGGTGTCGGCTCGGACCCTCGCGGCGCATCTGTCTGCTATTCGCTCGCTCTATCGGTGGATGGCTGCCGAGGGGATTGTCGAGGGCGATGCGGTCTCGGCGATCGCATCGCCCAAGCTGCCGCGTGACCTGCCGGGCGTCCTTACGACCCTGCAGATCGAGGCGCTGCTCAAGACGCCTGATACATCGACGCCTGCGGGACTGCGCGATGCGGCGATGCTCGAGCTACTCTATGCCTCGGGTGCTCGTATCTCTGAGCTCGCAGCACTCAATGTGGAGTCCATCGCTTGGTCCGAACGCACGCTGCGCCTTTGGGGCAAGGGAAGCAAGGAGCGCATCGTTCCTCTGTATCGTCGTGCGCTCGAGGTGACGCGTCTCTATATTGAGGAGGGGAGGCCGGAGTTGCTCGCTCAGGCAAAGCGCCGTGACCCCGCTACCGGGCCGCATCCGCTGCTTATATCGGCGCGCGGCAATCGCATGAGCGCCGCCATGCTCAGGCGGCGGTTCCATATGCTGGCGACGCTCGCCGGCATTCCGGCCGACATCGCCCCGCATGCGATGCGCCATACCTATGCGACCGACTTGCTCGAGGGCGGTGCGGACCTGCGCTCGGTTCAAGAGCTGCTGGGCCATGCGAGCTTGTCTACAACGCAGATTTACACGCATCTCACGCCCGATCGGCTCAAACGTGCCGTGGCTCAAGCTCATCCTCGCGGCGAGTAGCACGCGGCGATTTTTTGAGAGGGGCGCCTGTCATACCGCACTCAGGTGTGTGGTTTTGATTGCGGGTTGGCAGGAAGATGCATTCCTGCTATCATTCATCGGGTTGCTTCACGGCAACATGTTTTTATCACGCACGCGCGGCTACTTCATACCGTGGTGCCCGGGCTTTGGTAGCACATGTCCGGGTTGGTTTTGGAGGATGACCCCGCGCGGAGGCAAACCACAGGAGGTTTAACATGGCTACCAAGATTAATATCCGCACCCTGCTCGAGGCCGGCTGCCACTTCGGTCACCAGACCCGTCGCTGGAACCCCAAGATGAAGCCGTTCATCTTCGGTGAGCGCAACGGCATCTACATCCTCGACCTCAAGCAGACCATCCTCGACGCCGACCAGGCCTACACCTTCGTCAAGCACGTCGCCAAGGGCGGCAACGTGCTGTTCGTCGGCACCAAGAAGCAGGCTCAGGAGGCCGTCAAGAACGCTGCTGAGCGCGCCAACATGCCTTACATCAACCAGCGTTGGCTCGGCGGTATGCTGACCAACTTCGTCACCATCCGCTCCCGCATCAACCGCATGGAGGAGCTCGAGGCTATGGTCGAGGACGGCCGCATGGCAGTGCTCCCCAAGAAGGAGCAGGCTGTGCTCGGCAAGGAGCTCACCAAGCTCCAGACCAACCTCGGTGGCGCCCGCGACATGAAGGGTCTGCCCCAGGCTCTCTTCGTCATCGACACCAAGCGCGAGGAGAACGCCATCAAGGAGGCTCAGCGCCTGAACATCCCCGTTGTCGCCCTGATCGACACCAACTCCGATCCCGACGAGGTCGAGTACGGCATCCCCTGCAACGATGACGCTATCTCCGCTGTCACCCTTATGTGCGAGCTCATGGCTGACGCCTGCCTCGCTGGCTCCGGCAAGGAGCAGGTCTCCGAGGCCGAGATGGCCGCTGAGCCCAAGGCCGAGTAAATCAGTCTTAGTTAATTCTTTTTCATCTCTTTGAAAGGAACCACAATGGCCCAGATTACCGCCGCTATGGTCAAGCAGCTCCGCGAGATGACCGACTCCCCGATGATGGAGTGCAAGAAGGCTCTCGTCGAGGCTGACGGCGACATGGACGCCGCTGTCGACGTTCTGCGTAAGAACGGCCTTGCCAAGGCTGCCAAGAAGGCTGGCCGTGAGACCAACGAGGGCGCTGTCGCCGCGTTCGTCTCCGAGGATGGCAAGACCGGCGCTCTGCTCGAGCTCTCCTGCGAGACCGACTTCGTTGGCTCCAACGCCAAGTTCACCGGCTTTGCTTCCAAGGTCGCTGAGGTTGTCGCTACCACCGAGCCTGCTGACGTCGACGCTCTGCTCGAGAAGCCGATGGGCGAGGAGACCGTTTCCTCCGAGCTCACCGAGATGATTCACATCATGGGCGAGAACATGAAGATCTCCCGCTTCGCTGCCCGCAAGGCCGAGAACGGCGCGCTCGCTTCTTACATCCACATGGGTGGTAAGATCGGCGTCCTCGTCGAGTTCGCCTTCGAGAAGGCTGAGACCGCTCAGGCTGAATCCTTCAAGACCTTCGCTCACGACGTTGCCCTTCAGGTTGCCGCCGTCGCCCCGATCTGCGCTACCCGCGATCAGGTTCCGGCCGAGACCGTCGAGCACGAGAAGCAGATCTACATGGCTCAGGCTGCCGAGTCCGGTAAGCCCGAGGCTATCCAGGAGAAGATGGCTGTCGGCCGTCTGGAGAAGTTCTACAAGCAGTCCGTGCTCACCGAGCAGGAGTTCATCAAGGACAGCTCCCTCACCATCAAGAAGTACGCTGAGCAGGTCTCCAAGGAGCTCGGCGACACCATTACCGTCGTTGCCTTTGACCGTCTGGTCCGTGGCGAGTAAATAAGCTCTTGTAGCTGGTAATGAGCAGGCTGTGGGTTTTACTCACAGCCTGCTTTTTCATGGCTCTTCTTAGAGCCTTTGATAGAATGTTGAAAGTTCAATCTAAAGGAGGATCGCTTTGTCCGACATCCGATATAAACGCGTGCTTCTTAAGCTTTCCGGCGAAGCGCTGATGGGCGACGGCCAATATGGCATCGACCCCAAGGTTACCGACCATCTTGCTAAGCAGGTCAAGGAGCTGCTCGGCGTTGGCCATGAGGTCGGCGTCGTTGTCGGCGGCGGCAATATTTTCCGCGGCATGGCAGGCGCTGCCGGTGGCATGGAGCGTGCTCAGGCCGACTACATGGGCATGCTGGCAACCGTTATGAACGCGCTCGCCCTGCAGGATGCCTTCGAGCATAACGATGTTCCCTGCCGCGTGATGAGCGCTATCCAGATGAACGAGATCTGCGAGCCCTATATTCGCCGTCGCGCCATCAACCACCTTTCCAAGGGCAACGTCGTTATTTTTGCCGCCGGTTCGGGCAATCCGTACTTTACGACCGACACCGCCGCGGCTCTTCGTGCGTGCGAGATCGGCGCCGAGATTCTGATTAAAGCCACCAAGGTTGACGGCATCTACGATAAGGATCCCGTCAAGTGCGCTGATGCCGTCCGTTTTGACAAGATTACCTATCACGAGGTTCTCGTCCGCGGTCTGCAGGTTATGGATTCCACGGCTACGGCACTGTGCCAGGACAACCGTATGCCGATTTTGGTCCTCAACATCGATGGCGAGGACACCGTCAAGCGCGCGCTTTCGGGTGAGCCCGTCGGCACGCTCGTCTATCAGGAGGATTAAGCATGGCAGAGAACATCACCGCCCACATGGACAAGTCGCTCGAGTCCCTCAAGCATAACTTCTCCAAGGTTCGTACCGGCCGCGCCAATGCCAACATTCTGTCCGACATCACCGTTGATTATTACGGTGTTCCCACGCCGGTCACGCAGGTTGCCGCCGTCAAGACCCCCGAGGCCCACATGCTGCTCATCGAGCCGTGGGACAAGGCACTCATCAACGCCATCGTCAAGGCCATCGGCGCTTCCGATCTGGGTATTACCCCCAACTCCGATGGCACCGTCGTTCGTCTGCCGTTTCCGGCTCCCACCGAGGAGCGTCGTCGCGAGCTCGTCAAGGAGTGCCGCGAGTACGCCGAGCAGGCCAAGGTGTCTATCCGTAACATCCGTCGCGACTTCAACAACAAGCTCGAGCGCGATGAGGAGCTCACCGAGGACGATGTCCGTCGCGAGCAGGCCAAGGTCCAGAAGCACACCGATGAGTATGTCGCCAAGGTCGAGGAGCTTCTGAAGGAAAAAGAAGCCGAGGTCATGGAGATCTAAGGTGCAATACGACGAGCATAAACTGGTTGAGTACTTTGCCGACGCCCCTGAGGGCGTCGGTTTTTCCGACCTTGACCTCAATAACATTCCGCACCATATCTCGTGCATCATGGATGGCAACGGTCGTTGGGCCACGTCGCGCGGTCTTGCGCGCACCGAGGGCCACAAGGCGGGTATCGTCTCCCTTCGTGAGATTATTACCGCCTGCGTGCGTCTGGGCGTCGACGTGCTTTCGGCCTATGCGTTTTCTACCGAAAACTGGAACCGTCCGCAGCATGAGGTCAACGTCTTGATGCATCTGTTTGCCAAGACGTTCATCGACGAGCTGCCGCTTCTGAAGCGCGAAAACGTGCGCGTTGTCTTTTTGGGTGACATTTCCGCGCTGCCCAAGAAGACCCGCGACGTTTTTGAACGCGGTCTTGCCGAGTGCGCCGATCACACCGGTATGACGCTGGCGCTTGCCGTCAACTACGGCGCGCGTGCCGAGATTACCCGCGCTGTCCGTCAGATCGCACTCGACGCTGCCGCCGGTAAGATCGATCCTTCCGCAATTGATGACGACATGGTGGCTTCCCACCTCTATACCGCCGGTCTTCCCGATCCTGAGCTTGTGATTCGCACCTCTGGTGAGCTGCGCCTTTCGAACTATCTGCTGTGGCAGGTGGCTTATTCCGAGTTCTACGTCACCGATACCTATTGGCCTGACTTTGATCGTTGGGGCCTTGTCGACGCCATTTTGGCCTATCAGGGCCGTGACCGTAGGTTTGGTGGACTGAGCAAGACCGAGGAGGCTTAATCGTGTCCGATCGTCCCAAGGCATCTGCTCCCAAGACGCCTGCGCGCAAAGCTGCCACTGCGGGAGCGCCTGCAGCGAATAGCGGCACCGGTTCGTGGCTGGCGGGCTTTATTACCCGTGCCGCCGCTGGTATCGTCTACGCCGTTGTCTTTATCCTGTGCCTGGTTTTGGGTATCGTGCCCACTGCCATCTTTGTTTCTGTCATGAGCGGTCTGTGCTGCTATGAGTTTTTCCGTATGACAAGGCTCGATGGCAAGATGGCTAACGAGCGCATGGGTATCGCTGCCGCCGTACTCTTTCCGCTGTCGGCGTTGGGCGATTCGATGCTGCTGAATGCCCTGCTTTTTGCCCTGATGCTCGCTGTGGGCATTTGGTATGTTTGGTCGCCGCGTACCCGCATCTCTGATGTGGCCGTGACGCTCATGGGTCCCATTTACACTGGCTTTATGCTGTCGGCTATCGTGCTGCTGCGCGATGCCGTGCCCGGTTTTGCCGGCGCCCTGCTTTCAGTGGGCGTTTGCGCGTCCCTTTGGGTCTCCGATTCGTTTGCCTACATCGTGGGCAGTCGTATCGGCAAGCACAAGATGGTTCCCAAGATCTCTCCCAAAAAGAGCTGGGAGGGGTTTGTCGGCGGCATCCTGGGCTCGGTTTTGATTTGGCTCATTCTGTGGGCGACGCACTTCTACAAGCTCAGCCTGCCCTATGCGCTGCTGTGCGGCGTGGTCGTGTCCATTTTGGGCGTTATCGGCGACCTTATCGAGTCGCGCATCAAGCGTGGCGTGGGCGTCAAGGATTCCGGCAACCTTATCCCGGGCCATGGCGGCATGCTCGACCGTAGCGACTCGCTTATCTTTGGCTGCATTACCGCTCAGCTGCTTTTGATGATCGGAGGCGTGCTGTAATGTCATTCCAGACGACGTATGGCCCCGATGGACGCCTCCGTGTTGCCATCCTGGGTTGTACGGGCTCTATCGGCACCCAGGCACTCGATGTGTGCCGTCAGCATGCTGATCGCCTGCAGGTGACGGCGCTGTCCGTTAATTCCAGCACCTCTGAGCTCGTTGCCGCTGCCCGCGAGTTCTCGGTTCCGGCGGTTGCCGTGGCCGATGTCGCTCACGGCGATGACGCCGTGCTGCAGGAGTTGCCCGAGGGAACGAAGCTCGGCGTTGGCGCGCAGGCGGTTTGCGAGCTCGCGCGTCGCGACGATGTCGACTGCGTGCTCGTTGCTATTGTGGGCGCCGCCGGTCTCGAGGCGAGCCATGCGGCCTTGACCTCTAATAAGCGCCTTGCCCTTGCCAACAAGGAGTCCCTCGTCGTCGGTGGCGACTTGCTTATGCCGTTGGCACAACCGGGCCAGCTTATTCCAGTCGACTCTGAGCACTCCGCCATCTACCAGTGCTATCTGGGGGAGGACCCGCGCGAGGCTCATTGTATTTGGCTTACCTGCTCGGGCGGTCCGTTCTTTGGCCGCACGCGCGACGAGCTCAATCGCGTGACGCGTGCCGATGCCCTCGCACATCCCACGTGGGCCATGGGTGCCAAGATCACCATCGACTCCGCCACCCTCATGAACAAGGGCCTAGAGCGCATTGAGGCCATGCATCTTTTTAACTGCGACCTCGATTTCATTAACGTGCTCGTGCAGCGTCAGTCCAAGATTCACTCTATGGTCGAGTTTGCCGACGGCTCCGTGATGGCGCATCTCGGTGCTTCCGACATGCGTATTCCCATCCAGTTCGCGTTCTCGTATCCCGAGCGTTGGGATACCCCGGCGCCTCGTATCGATTTCCGCGAGCTGGGGCAGCTCACGTTTGATGCTGCCGACATGGATACCTTCCGCTGTCTGGCACTGGCCGAACGTGCCGGCAAGACGGGTGGCACCATGCCGTGCGTGCTCAATGCCGCCAACGAGGTCGCCGTCGATGCCTTCCTGCACGATGGCTGCAGCTTTACCGATATCGATCGCATTGTGGAATCCTGCATGGATGCCCACGATATGCAGGCGGTCGATTCGTTTGAGCAGCTTCGCGACATCGATGCGTGGGCGCGTGAAAAAGCTGCGCAGGTGCTCGCCGCAACCCGTTCCTAACCCATAAGGATTGCTTTTTCGTTTTATGGATACTGTTCTGAGCGTTCTCTCATCGGTCTTTTGGGGCCTGCTGATGCTTTCCGTCCTCGTGTTTTTGCACGAGGGCGGCCACTTTTTGGCGGCGCGTGCCTGCGGCGTCCGTGTGACCGAGTTCTTTTTGGGCTTGCCGTGCCGCTTTGACATCCATTACACGTCACGTCGCATTGGAACCAAGTTTGGCGTGACCCCGCTGCTGCTGGGTGGCTACGCTGCCATCTGCGGTATGGATCCGACCGACGTCTCGTGTGCCGATCGCGTGCTCGCGGCTATCTATCGTCATGGTCGCGTGACCGTGGCCGACCTTGCTGTCGAGCTCGAGCTATCCGAGGAGGTTGTGCTCGAGGCATGCGCCTTGCTCTTGGGTTGGGGCTCTATCGCGCCTTGGTATGAGGAAGGGGAGAAGCCCTCGCCGAGCTACTATCCCACCAGGTATCAGACGCTGCCGCGAGACGCGGCGGGTTACACCACCTTTGACGGCCGCCGGTTCGATCGAGAGCATGCGACTGCCGAGGGCGATGTGTGGGAGCTGCCGTGCGGCGAAGCCGAGTTCCTTGCGCAAGAGCGTTCGCATACCTATCTGGGCCAGGGTTTTCTCAAGCGCGCCTTTATGCTGCTCGCGGGCATTCTCGTCAATATCCTGACGGGCTTTTTGCTGCTTATGAGCATCTACTCTATTGCGGGTGTCACCGTGCCGATGGATACCAACGTGATCGGTCAGGTTGACGAGGGGTCTATTGCCGCCAAGGCGGGTATCGAGGGCGGCGACGCGATCCTTTCGGTTGACGGAGTATCGTGCGCTACCTGGATGGACGTTTACGATGCCATCGGCAAGGCCGCCGGTAAGGACGATATCGCCATTGAGTATGAGCGCGACGGCAAGCAGCATTCGACCTCGGTTGCGCTCAAAGAGGACGAGCGCCTAGGTGTGTATGCCTCTACGCAGGTGGTCCGTTTAGACCCCATCACGTCGGCTCGCCTGTCGTTCTCCTATGTCGTGCGGACAGCGGAGGGCGTGATGCGCCTGCTCCAGCCGCAGCATACGATGGAGATTCTCGATCAGTCTTCTTCGATCGTGGGCATTAGCGTTATGTCCTCACAGGCTGCTGCTGCCGGCCCTGCCACGTTCCTTTCGTTTGCCGCCCTCATTTCGTTCTCGCTTGGCTTTATGAACCTGTTGCCCATCCCACCACTCGATGGCGGCAAGCTGGTCATCGAGATCATTCAAAAGTTTGCGGGTCGCGAGCTGCCACTCAAGGTGCAGACGATTGTGAGCTATGTTGGCATCGCGCTCTTTGCACTGCTATTTGTCTATATGCTTCGTTCCGACGTCCTTCGATTTATTTTGTAGGGGAGTGTTTGGATTGTCTTTAACCCATCCTTTGCCGCGCGAGTTGACGCGCCCCGTGCATGTGGGCGGTGTGCAGATCGGTGGCGGCGCGCCGGTGGTGGTCCAATCCATGACCTGCACCGATACCGCTGACGCCCAGGCAACGCTTGCGCAAGTGTGCGCGTTGGCGCAGGCTGGCTGCGATATCGTGCGCGTGAGCGTGCCCACCGAGGCCGCGCTTGAGGGTTTCCGCACCATCTGTGCCGAGTCTCCGGTGCCGATCGTCGCCGATATTCACTTTAACCATAAGCTCGCCATCGGCGCCGTCGAGGCTGGTGCCGCCAAGCTTCGCATCAATCCCGGCAATATCGGCGATTGGGCTAAGGTCGATGCCGTCATCGACGCCGCCGGCGCTGCGGGCTGTGCGATTCGCATCGGTGTCAACGCCGGCTCACTCGAGCAGGATATCGCTGAGCGCGACGAGCTTACGCAGCCCGAGAAGCTCGTGATGTCGAGCGAGCGTTTCGTCAAGCACTTTGAGGACCGCGGTTTTACGAACATTGTGCTTTCGGCCAAGGCCCATAGCGTGCAAACGACGCTTGATACCTATCGAGCCCTGTCGCGTGAGATTCCCCACGTTCCGCTTCACCTGGGCGTGACGGAGGCGGGGACCAAGCTCCAGGGCACCATCAAGAGCTCTGTAGGCTTGGGTATCTTGCTTTCCGAAGGCATTGGCGACACCATGCGTGTGTCGCTCACAGCCGATCCGGTTGAGGAGCCGCCGGTTGCCTGGGGAATTTTGCAGTCGCTGGGCCTGCGTCGCCGTGGTCCCGAGATTGTCTCGTGTCCCACGTGCGCTCGTTGCCAGGTCAACCTCATTCCCATCGCCGAGGAGGTTACCGAGCGACTGAAGAACTATTCCGCGCCGCTTTCCATCGCCGTGATGGGATGTGCCGTTAATGGCCCCGGCGAGGCTTCCGACGCCGACTTGGGCGTGGCCTGTGGACGAGGTCAGGGCCTGCTCTTTTCGCATGGCCAGATCATTGGTAAAGTAGCTGAGGATCAAATTGTCGACGCGCTCATGGCCGAGGTCGACAAGCTTATTGAGGAGAAGTAAATGACTCGAGCAATGTATATGTCTAAGCTTTACGCGCCGACGCTCAAAGAGGATCCGGCGGACGCCGAGCTTGCGAGCCACCGTCTGCTGCTTCGCGCCGGCATGATCCGCAAGGAGGCCGCCGGCCTGTATTCCTATCTGCCGCTCGCATGGCGCTCGATCCGCAAGATCGAGAACATCGTGCGCGACGAGATGGATGCCGCCGGTGCCCAGGAGCTCATGATGCCTATCATGGTCGATGCCGAGCTGTGGCGTGAGTCCGGCCGTATCGATGCCTATGGCAAGGAGCTCGTGCGCTTCGATGACCGTCACGGCCGTGAGTTCGTGCTGGGCCCCACCCACGAGGAGACTGTCACCGCCCTGGTGCGCAATGAACTGCGCTCCTATAAGCAGCTTCCCGTCAACCTCTACCACATCCAGGACAAGTTCCGTGACGAGTTCCGTCCCCGCTTTGGCCTGATGCGCGGTCGCGAGTTCATCATGAAGGACGCCTACAGCTTCTCCGCCACGCAGGAGAGCCTGCAGGAGGAGTACGACAAGATGAAGCAGGCCTATGCCAACATTTGCGAGCGCTGCTACATCAAGGCCCTGCCCGTTGTCGCCGACTCCGGCGAGATCGGTGGCGATACCTCCGTCGAGTATATGGCTTTGGCCGACGCCGGCGAGGCTTCGCTCGTCTACTGCGACGATTGCGGCTTCGCTGCCGACGATGAGGCCGCAAGCACCAAGGTCGTTGTGACCGAGGGTCCTGGCGACGGTACGCTCACCAAGGTCAAGACTCCGGGCATGGGCACCATCGAGGCCGTTGCAAAGTTCTTTGGCTTCCCCGAGAACGGCACGCGCAAGTCCTTGGCTCTCATCGATGCCGAGGGCAAGCCAGTCGTGGCCATTGTCCCGGGCGATCATGAGCTCAATGACTGCAAGGCCGAGCATGTCTTTGGCAAGGGTTATCGCATGATGACCGATGAGGAGCTCCAGACCTACGGTCTGCATAAGGGCTTTATCGGACCGGTTAACCTGCCCGAGGGCATTCGTCTGGTCTGCGACGAGAGCCTGCGCGAGTCCAAGCAGTGGGCCTGCGGTGCCAACGAGGTCGACTATCACTTTACCGGTGCCTGCCCCGAGCGCGACTTTACCGTCGACGAGTGGGCTGATCTGGTCACCGTTGTCGCCGGCGACCCCTGCCCGCACTGCGGCAAGCCGCTCTCTGCTGCCCGTGGCATCGAGGTCTCTCAGGTCTTCCAGCTGGGCACCAAGTATTCCGAGGCCATGGGTGCCACCTTTATGGATGAGGACGGTAAGGAGAAGCCGCTCATCATGGGTTGCTACGGCGTTGGTGTGTCCCGCTCGCTCGCTGCCGTCGTGGAGCAGCACAACGACGAGCACGGCATCGTCTGGCCGGTCTCCGTTGCCCCGTACGAGGTCGCGGTGATTCCGCTCGATCCCAAGAAGGAGGAGTGCGCTATCGTCTGCGAGCAGATCGTTGATGGCCTGTGCGCCGAGGGTATCGAGGTTGTCGTCGACGACCGCGACGAGCGTCCCGGCTTTAAGTTTGCCGACAACGATCTTATGGGCTTCCCGTATCAGGTCGTTCTGGGTAAGCGTGGCCTTAAGAATGGCACCGTTGAGCTCAAGGACCGTGCCACGGGTGAGCGCGAGGATGTGGCGATCGACGAGGTCGTCGCCAAGGTCGCCGAGCTTGTGAAGGCAGCACGCCGTTAATCGACGATTTCGCTTGTAGTTCGATATACGGGACGGCCCCGCATTTCTCCAGATCGGGGAGATGCGGGGCCGTCCTTTTATCTTGTGGCATCCTCGATATCTAAAAGGAAAACCCCACAGCCCATGCGAGCTGCGGGGTTTTCCTTGTGCCTCCGATGCGAAATAAATCGCTCAGATATTACTGATAATCGACGACGTCGATCCAGTTCTTCAGGAACTCATCGTTCACGTTGCGCTTACGAGCGAGCTCGGAAGCGGCAACGATGCTCGTCCACTGACGCACGACCTGCATGGGCATGTCGGCGCGGTCGCAGTAGAGCTCCAGGTAGGCCTCGGCCTGGTCCTTGCTGTTGAGGGCAAAGAGCAGGTAGGTGGTGGCAACGTCGGCAGCAGGGGAGCCCTGGGTGGCGTGTGCCCAGTCGCACACATAGAGCTGGCCGTCGTCGCCGACGATGACGTTGGAGGGGTTGAAGTCGCCGTGGCAGACCTTGAACTCCTTGGTCATACCGTCCAGACGCTCCTGAAGGTTGTAACGCGTGGTGGCATTGAGCTGATCAAGGCTGTCGATCATGCGGGCGAACTTGTCGCGCTGACGGTTGAGCAGCGGGGAGGTGTAGCCGTGGATCTCGATCTGGAGGTCGACGAACATCTCGAGGTACTCACCGAAGCGCTGGGGCTCGGCAGTCATCTTCTCGGCAAGGGTGGTGCCCGGAACCTTCTCGGTCACGAGCGCCCAGCCGTTGGCGTTCTCGAGCTGGGAAACCTCGAGAGCCTTGGGGCTGCGGATGCCGCACTCATTGATGCGGGCAAGATTCAAAGCCTCGTTGAACACGTCGGAGACAGGCTTGGTCTCGTTAAAGACCTTGACGATCTTGTCGCCCAGGTCGTAAACGACCTTGTTGCCACGGCGGACGAGCTCGGTCTTGGAATCGGGTAGCAGCATGGTTGCATCCTTTCAACGATGCGATAGAAGCGACGGCGGGGGTGTGTGAAACACCCGTGCACCCCCGCCGCAAAAAACCGTGCTAAAAACTAGCAGACGGCGTAGTCCTGGGGCTCGCGGCCGTAGTAGGCGTCCAGGTAGAGCTCCTTGATCTCGCTCATGAGCGGGTAGCGCGGGTTAGCGCCGGTGCACTGGTCGTTGAATGCCTGCTCGGTCATCTCGTCGAGGGTGTCGAGGAAGTACTGCTCGTCAACACCGTAGTCGGCGATGGTCTTCTTGACACCGATGAAGTCCTTGAGCTCCTCGAGCTTCGTGATGAAGTTCTCGAAGACCTCCTTGTCGTCCTTGCCCTCGATACCGCAGTACTTGGCCATCTCGGCGTAGTTGTGCAGCGCGTTGGGGTAAGGATACTGGGAGAAGGTACCCATCTTGACGGGAGCCTCGGCGGCGTTGTAGCGCATGACGCGGGTCAGGATGACGGCGTTAGCGATGCCGTGGGGCAGGTGATGGAAAGCGCCGAGCTTGTGAGCCATGGAGTGGTTGAGGCCCAGGAAGGCGTTGGCGAAGGCCATACCGGCCATGCAGGAGGCGTTGTGCATCTCCTCGCGGGCGTGCGGGTCCTTGGCGCCGTTCGTGAAGCTGGAGGGCAGGTTCTCAAAGACGAGCTTGGCAGCGCGCTCGGAGAGGCCCTTGGTGTAGTCGGAAGCCATGATGGAGACGTAGGACTCGATGGCGTGGGTCATGACGTCGATGCCGGAGGCAGCGGTCAGGCCGCGCGGGGCGGTCATGCAGTTGTCGGCGTCGACGATAGCCATGTTGGGGAGCAGCGCGTAGTCGGCGAGCGGCCACTTGATGCCGGTCTCCTTGTCGGTGATGATGGCGAACGGCGTGCACTCGGAGCCGGTACCCGAGGAGGTCGGGACGGCGACGAAGTAGGCCTTCTTGCCCATCTCGGGGAAGGTGAAGATACGCTTGCGGATGTCCATGAAGTCCATGGCCATGTCCTCAAACTTGCACTCGGGGTGCTCGTACATCATCCACATGATCTTGCCGGCGTCCATAGCGGAGCCACCGCCGACGGCGATGATGACGTCCGGCTCAAAGAGAGCCATCTGCTTGGCGCCGCGACGTGCGCACTGCAGCGACGGATCGGGCTCGACGTCGTAGAAGCAGTCGTGGGCGATGCCCATCTCGTCGAGCTTGGCCTCGATGGCGCGGGTGTTGCCATTCTTGAAGAGGAACTGGTCGGTAACGATGAAGGCGCGCTTCTTGCCCATGACGTTGCCCAGCTCGTCGAGGGCGACGGGCGTGGAACCCTTCTTGAAGTAGACCTTCTCGGGAGCGCGGAACCACAGCATGTTCTCACGGCGCTCGGCCACAGTCTTAACGTTGATCAAGTGCTTCACCCCAACGTTCTCGGAGACGGAGTTGCCGCCCCAGGAGCCGCAGCCCAGGGTCAGAGACGGCTTCATGCCAAAGTTGTACAGGTCACCGATGCCACCGTGCGAGGACGGGGTGTTGATGACGATGCGGCAGGCCTTCATGACGTGCTCGAACAGGCTGATCTTTTCGGCCTGGGCGGGGTGCACGTACAGAGAGGCGGTGTGGCCCGGGCCACCGGCGAGCACCAGGTGCTCGGCCTTGTCGACGGCCTCCTGGAAGTCCTTGGCGTGGTACATGGCCAGGACTGGGGAGAGCTTCTCGTGGGAGAACTCCTCCTTGGCGGGGTCGGTGGAGGTGACCTCGGCGATCAGGATCTTGGTCTTGGCGGGAACCTCGATGCCGGCGAGCTCGGCGATCTTGGCGGCAGCCATGCCGGGGATGCGGTGATCGAGGGCGCCGTTCTTGAACATGGCGGCACGCAGGGCCTCCATCTCGGCACCCTGCTTGACGAAGTAGCAGCCGCGCTTCTGGAACTCGGCCTTGACCTGGTCGTAGATGGTGTCGATGACGGTCACGGACTGCTCGGAAGCGCAGATCATGCCGTTGTCGAAGGTCTTGGAGTGGATGATGGAGTTGACTGCGAGCAGAACGTCGGCGGTGTCGTCGATGACGACCGGGGTGTTACCGGCGCCAACGCCCAGGGCGGGCTTGCCCGAGGAGTAGGCGGCCTTGACCATGCCCGGGCCACCGGTGGCGAGGATGATGTCGACGTCGCGCATGACCATGTTGGTCAGCTCGATGGAGGGGACATCGACCCAGCCGATGATGCCCTCGGGGGCGCCGGCCTTGACGGCGGCGTCAAGCACGAGCTTGGCGGCGGCGATGGTGCACTTGGCGGCAGCCGGGTGCGGGGAGATGATGATGGCGTTGCGGGTCTTCAGGCAGATCAGCGTCTTGAAGATCGCGGTGGAGGTGGGGTTGGTCGTCGGGATGACGGCGCCCACGATGCCGATGGGCTCGGCGATCTTGGTGATGCCGTAAGCCTCGTCGCGCTCCAGGACACCACAGGTCTTGGTGTTCTTGTAAGCGTTGTAGATGTACTCTGCGGCGTAGTGGTTTTTGATGACCTTGTCCTCAAGAACGCCGCGGCCGGTCTCCTCGATGGCCATCTTCGCCAACGGGATACGAGCCTTGTTGGCGGCCATGGCGGCCTCATAGAAGATCTTGTCGACCTGCTCCTGCGTGTACGTAGCAAAAAGCGCCTGGGCCTCTCGCATCTGAGCGAGCTTAGCCTCAAGCGCCTCTACGTTGTCCACAATTGCGGGAGTAGTGTTTTCCGGTGACTTTTTCACCATTTGTGTCTCCTTGCGATCGGAGATTTACCCTACGCCTTGCATGATAGCAAGAAATTATTCGGTGAACGGTCAGATTCCCGTAAAAGACAAACTAAAACGCTTCAATCAAATGAACCGTTTCAACTAAAACTATGCCCAATGCATCGCCCCGCTCATTGGGGACAGACTCTCATGAGTATTTCAATGGGAAAACGGGACATCTGTTTGATAATCGCTATTCGCGGGTCGCGGTTGAGTCGGACACACAGGCGGTGCAGCTACTCGATTACATCCATTTCAATCCCGTGTAAGGTGCGTCCGACTCGCTCGAGGCGTACCGTTAGTTACAAGGCATACCAGCTGCGCTATGACCCCTTTGACATCTGCAAACCCTCATATAAGTCTGTCCCCAATGAGTGCAAAAAGGCGCCCTCCGCAGGGGAGGGCGCCTTTGGTAAGTTCTATATGAACGCGAGGTCTTTGACCCGGAGAGTCCGAGGTACTTGTTGGTAAGACCTTATTTAGGAGCGCGCAACCTTGCCGGACTTGAGGCAGGTGGAGCAAACGTTCATCTTGCGACGGTGACCATCGACGACGACGTACACGCGCTGGATGTTGGGGCGGAACTTACGGTTGGTGACGCGGTGAGAGTGGCTGATGGAGCGACCGGCAACGGGGTGCTTACCGCAAACTTCGCAAACTTTGGACATAACTGACCCTCCTTGGGCGACAAACGAACATGTCGCGTTAACAAACAAGCCTGAACTATAGCACAGAAGCAGTTCCCTGTGCGTAATCTACACAGAGATACTCCTCTTTTGGCGATAGTGCTCACGCCACGGCCCTGGACGTAGATCCGATTTGCGTGCAGCAGAGGGGATTATGCCAGCTCGTGCGTGCGTTTTCAAGCTCGTCCCACAAATATATATAGGTTTATGAAGCATTGGGCTCCGTTTACGGATTGCTCTGTATTTATGCTCGCAATTAAGCTCGAGGTTGGTTACACTATCCCTTGACCATTAAAGGGGTACGAGATACCCACATGGAATTACATAGCTGCCAAAGAGCAGCCCTTCCTTGTGGGTGTCTGGTCCGCTTTGAGCGGTCGGGCATCTATTTTTTTGACTGTGTCAGCAGTCAAGACATGTGAGGAAGGAGATCGATGGGCACGACTTCCCCCAAGGCGGTCATCATGGACGAGACCGCCGTCAATCGAGCGATGACCCGCATCGCGCACGAGATTCTCGAGCGCAACGAGGGCTGTGAAGACCTCGCTCTGGTCGGCATCGTCACGCGCGGCGACCTTCTGGCAAAGAAACTCGCCGAGGAGATCAAGGAGATCGAGGGCGTCGACGTTCCGCTCGGCAGCCTCGACATCAGCTTCTACCGCGATGACTACGCTACCAATTTCGCTCCCGCGATCCACGCCACCAACATTCCCTTTAGCGTCGACGGCAAACGCGTCGTGCTGGTGGACGACATCCTGTATACGGGCCGTACCATTCGCGCCGCTCTGGACGCCGTCATGGACCTGGGCCGTCCGAGCCGCATTGAGCTGGCAGTTCTCGTTGACCGCGGCCACCGCGAGCTCCCCATCTCGCCGGACTTTGTCGGTAAGAACGTTCCCTCGTCGCATGAGGAGAACGTGCACCTATATATGAAGGAAGTCGACGGCCACACCGCCGTCGAGATTAACGACGTCGCGCCGGGTTCCCACGTGGGCTCCGCGCCGCTGGGAGGTGAGTAGTACCGTGGCGTTCAACCATAAGCACCTGATCGACATTACCGAGTACTCCGAAGAGGACATCAAGCTCATCCTCGAGACCGCCAAGGCGTTCTCCGAGGTCAACGAGCGTGCTATCAAGAAGGTCCCCACGCTCAAGGGCAAGACCATCGTCAACATGTTCAACGAGCCCTCGACGCGCACCCGCAGCTCCTTCGAGCTCGCCGAGAAGCGTCTTTCGGCCGACAGCCTTAACTTTGGCGGCTCCTCGACCTCCACGGTCAAGGGCGAGAGCCTTGTCGACACCGTCGAGACCCTCAACGCCTATAAGATCGACTGTATCGTCGTGCGTGATAAGCACGCCGGCGCTCCCTACATCGTCACGCAGAACTCGCCCGCGAGCGTCATCTGCGCCGGTGACGGCAAGCACAACCATCCCACGCAGGCCCTGCTCGACCTGTACACCATCTGGGAGCACAAGGGTGACTTCCACGGTCTGAAGGTCGCTGTCGTCGGCGATATCGCGCACTCCCGCGTCTGCGGCTCGCTGATCCCCGCCCTTAAGATCATGGGCTGCGAGACCTACGCCGTCGCCCCCGGCACGCTGCTGCCGCCGGCGCCCGAGGTTCTGGGCTGCGACCACGTGACGAGCGACCTCGATTCCGTCCTGCCCGAGCTGGACGTCGTCTACATGCTGCGCGTGCAGCAGGAGCGCCTCGAGGGTGCCCCGTTCCCGACCATTCGTGAGTACCACAGGCTCTTCGGCCTGACCAAGGACCGCGAGAAGCTCATGAAGCCCGATGCGATCATCTGCCACCCGGGTCCCATCAACCGCGGCGTCGAGTTCGACTCCTATATGGCCGACCACCCGCAACGCTCCGTCATCCTGGAGCAGGTCTACGCCGGTATCTGCGTGCGTATGGCTATCCTGTATCTGCTGCTTGGAGGTGCCGATAATGGCCTTGCTTCTTAAGAATGCCCACGTCGTCGACCCGTCCGTCGAGCTTGACGGTGTCGTTGACGTCCTGATTGACGGCGACAAGATCGCCGAGGTCGGCGAGAATCTCGCCGTCGAGGGAGCCGAGGTCCGCGACCTTTCCGGCAAGTACCTCGTCCCCGGCCTGGTGGATATGCACGTTCACCTTCGCGAGCCCGGCTACGAGGTCAAAGAGGACATCGAGAGCGGTACCCGCGCAGCTGCCAAGGGCGGCTTTACCGGCGTGTGCGCCATGCCCAACACCGATCCCGTAACCGATAACGGCACTGTCGTGGAGTTCGTCAAGTCCCGCGCTGCCGAGGTCGGCCACTGCCGCGTCTATCCGTCGGGCGCCATGACTCGCGGTCTTAAGGGCGAGGCCATGTCCGAGATGGGCGATATGGTCGCCCACGGCGCCGTCGCCTTCACCGATGACGGTCGCGGCGTGCAGGGCGCGGGCATGCTCCGTCGCTGCATGGACTACGGCAAGATGTTCGGCAAGGTCTTCATGAGCCACTGCCAGGACGAGGACCTGGTCGGCCACGGCCAGATCAACGAGGGCAAGGTCTCGACCCGTCTGGCCCTCGAGGGTTGGCCGGCTGCCGGCGAGGAGCTCCAGATCGCCCGCGACATCGAGATCGCCAAGCTGACCGGTGCCAAGCTGCACATCCAGCACATCTCCACCGCCCATGGCCTGGAGATCGTGCGTGCCGGTAAGGCCGCTGGCGTTCAGGTTACCTGCGAGGCCACCCCGCACCACATGTTCCTGACCGAGAACGACCTGGACGAGACCTACAACACCTCGCTCAAGGTCAATCCGCCGCTGCGTACCGAGGAGGATGCCGAGGCCATCCGTCAGGGCGTCATCGACGGCACCGTCGACGCTATCGTCACCGATCACGCTCCCCACACCCCGTGGGAGAAGGCCCGCGAGTTCGAGCTTGCGCCCTTTGGCATGATCGGTCTCGAGACCTCGCTGTCGCTCGTGCTCACCGAGCTGGTCAACACGGGCAAGATGAGCATGGGCCGCATGGTCGAGCTCATGGCCATCAAACCGCGTGAGATCCTGGGTCTCGACCAGGTTCAGGTCAAGGCGGGATCCGTTGCCGACCTGACCGTGTTCGACCCCTCCGCAACCTGGACGGTTGGCGAGGACGGTTACGAGTCGCGCGCCGAGAACTCCGGTTTTGCCGGCCGCACGCTCACCGGTCGTGCCACCGATGTATTTGTCGGCGGTAAACAGACGCTTGCCGACGGCTGCATCTGCTAGCATAGCCTTATCGCTTTTGTGCGCGGCGCCCTTGCGGTGCCGCGCTTTCTATTCGTTTGGACCATGCAACCGCATGGGGGATTGGAGCGTTTATGCCCACACCTTCCACTGCACGCATGCACGACTTCGAGGTCGTCTCGAACCGGGAGATTGCCGACGGCGTCTTCTCGCTCGTCATCTCGGCCCCCAAGCTTGCAAGTGCGCTCAAGCCCGGTCAGTTTGTGAACATCGCCGTACCCGGTGATGCGTCCTCGCTGCTTCGCGTGCCCCTGAGCTACTACCGCGCCGACGCCGAGGCCGGCACCGTCGAGCTGTGGTACGCCGTCGTGGGCGACGATACCCGTCGTTTGTCCCAGATGGGCCCTGGCTCCTCCTCTAACCTGCTGGGCCCCGGTGGCCGTGGCTGGATGGTACCCGAGGGCACCAGGAAGGCCCTGCTCGTCGCCGGTGGCATCGGTGTTCCGCCTGTGCTGTGTCTTGCCGGTATGCTTGCCGAGCAGAGTGTTGATGTGGACGTGTGCCTGGGCTTTGGCACCGCTTCCAAGGCCGTGGGCATCGACGAGTTCCGCGCGCTGGGCGCCACGGTTAACGTGTGCACCGACGATGGCACGCTGGGCACGCACGGTTTTTGCACCGATCCTGCTGCCGAGCTGCTTAGCGAGGGCGGCTACGACTATGTCGCCAGCTGCGGTCCCGCCGTCATGATGAAGAAAGTCGCCGCCGCTGCCGCCGAGGCCGGTGCGTACTGCGAGGTGTCGCTCGAGCGCATGATGAGCTGTGGCTTTGGCGCCTGCAACACCTGCAATGTCGAGACGGTCGACGGTATGAAGGGTGCTTGCATGTGCGGCCCCGTGTTCGATGCTTCCAAGGTGGTGGTCTTCTAGTGGGTACCGTGAACATGGCCGTCGATTTCGGCGGCGTCAAGATGCAGAACCCCATCAACACCGCAGCCGGTACCTTTGGCTACGGTTGGCAGTTCCAGAACTTCTTCGATGTCTCCCAGCTGGGCGCCATCACCACCAAGGGTTGCGCTGCCGAGCCCTGGCCCGGCAACCCCGCGCCCCGTATGGCCGAGATTCCCGGCGGCATGATCAACTCCGTGGGCCTTCAGAACCCTGGCGTGGCTGCCTTTGCCCGTGAGTCCGGTCCGTGGCTGGAGCAGCTCTCCAAGGACGGTTGCCAGGTCATCTGCCAGGTTGCCGGCCACTCCGTCGAGGAGTTTGTCCGCGCGCTCGAGATGTATGTCGAGCTGTGCCCCTGGGCTGCCGGCTACGAGATCAACGTCAGCTGCCCCAATATTGCCGCCGGCGGTGCCGCCATGGGCTCCTCGCCCGAGGGCGCCTCTGCCGTTATGGCCGCCTGCCGTAAGGTGACCGATAAGCCGCTGTTCGTAAAGATGGCTCCGGTTAACGTCGCCGAGATTGCTAAGGCTCTCGAGGCCGCCGGCGCCGACGGCCTTTCGGTCATCAACTCCATCCAGGGCATGGCCATCGACGTTCATACCCGCAAGTCCCGCGTGGCCAAGCCCAAGGGCGGCCTTTCGGGTCCGCTGTGCCACCACATCGCCGTGCGCATGGTCTGGGAGGTTGCCCAGGCCGTCGATATCCCCATCAATGGTGTCGGCGGCGTCATGACCGGTGAAGATGCGGCCGAGTTTATCCTGGCTGGCGCTACCTGCGTGTCGGTCGGCATGGCCAACTTTGTCGATCCATGTGCCTCGCTCAAGATCGCGCACGAGCTCGAGGCCTGGGCGGAGTCTCAGGGCGTGAAGGATATCAACGAGCTGGTAGGTGCTTTCGAATGCTAGAGACTGAAGCCCGCGACCGTGTTATTGTCGCCCTCGACTGCGACCGTGAGCGTGCGCTCGAGCTCGCCCACGAGCTTTCTGGTCATGCCGCTTGGCTCAAGGTGGGCATGACGCTTTATTACGCCGAGGGTCCCGAGATCGTCAAGACGTTCAAGGACTTAGGCTTTAAGGTCTTCCTTGACCTCAAGTTCCATGACATTCCGCATCAGGTGCGCGGTGCCGCCCGTTCGGCCTCGCTTGCCGGTGCTGACCTGCTCTCGGTCCACGGTCTGGGCTCGGGCGCTATGCTCGCTGCCTGCCGCGAGGGTGCCGAGGAGGCGCGCGAGGACCGTGCCAAGCTCGTTGCCATTACCGTGCTCACGAGCATGAACCAGGATGCGCTGACCGAGATCGGTGTCGAGTCGCCCGTGGCCGAGGAGGCCGCCCGCCTGGCAAAGCTTGCCCAGGCTAACGGCATCGACGGCATCGTGTGCTCGCCGATGGAGGCCCATGACATGCGCGAGCTGCTGGGCCCCGATGCCCTCATTGTGACTCCGGGCGTGCGTCCGGTGGGTGCCGCCCTGGGCGATCAATCCCGCGTGGCGACGCCTTCCCAGGCTATCGAGCGCGGTGCGAGCCACATCGTGGTGGGCCGACCCATCACCGGTGCCGACGACCCGGTTGCCGCATTTGACGCTATCGTTGCCGAGCTGGTCGAAAACGTCGCCTAAAAGATTCCCTCAAGTCACCACTTTTGGGTCTCATTAGCACAAATTAGCCCCTGTGCCTGCGAAAACTTTCCCATCCTTTGTGTGGAATCGCAGGTCAGGGGCTCAACTTTGACCTGCGTATATTGCACTTTTCGCAGGTATCGTCTAACCTATGATGCCGTCGATTGGGCATTTAGTGCGTTTGACGTGCTAAAATGCCAATTATTGCATCAGATATAACCCAACTATTTGGAGGTTCGAATGGCACTCCCTCAGCTTACCGACGAGCAGCGCAAGCAGGCTCTTGAGAAGGCTGCCGCCGCACGTCACGCCCGCGCTGAGCTTCGCGAGCAGATCAAGAAGGGTGAGAAGTCTCTCGAGTCCGTGCTCAACTCCGATGACCCCATCGCTTCCCGCATGAAGGTTTCCACCCTCATCGAGTCTCTCCCCGGTTATGGCAAGGCTAAGGCCGCCAAGATCATGGAGGAGCTCGGCATCTCCGCTACCCGTCGCGTCCAGGGCCTCGGTGTCCGTCAGCGCGAGCAGCTCCTCGAGCAGCTGACCAAATAAGTGAGCGCTCAGGATTCAAAGCTCTTTGTGATTTCTGGACCGTCAGGTGCAGGCAAGGGCACGCTCGTCACTCGTGTGCGCGAGCGCCGCTCGAACCTGGGCCTGACGGTTTCGGCTACCACGCGAGCACCACGCAAAGGTGAGGTCGACGGCGTCAACTACTTTTTCCTGACGCGCGAGGAGTTCGACCGCCGCGTGGCAAACGGTGAGTTTGTTGAGTGGGCCGAGGTCCACGGTAACTGCTACGGCACCTTGGTGAGCGAGGTCACATCCAAGCTCGCCTCTGGCTCGTCTCTGATCTTGGAGATCGATGTCCAGGGAGCCCTGCAGGTCAAGGAGCGTTTCCCCGAGGCCGTGTTGATCTTTATCAAGCCGCCTTCGCTCGAGGTGCTCCGCGAGCGTCTGGTCGGTCGCGGTACCGAGACGCCCGAGACGATTGAGCTGCGTATGGCAAACGCCGCCGATGAACTTGCCCTTGCCGACCGCTACGACGACGTCGTGGTGAATGACGATCTCGACCGCGCGACCGATGAGCTCGTTCGCGTTCTCGATATGCATGAAAGGATCTGAGGTCCGTGTCCGTTGTAAAGCCTTGCATTGACGATCTTCTGGAGAAGACCGATCACAACCGCTTCCTGCTCGCCTCGCTTGCCTCCAAGCGCGCCTGCGACATTAACAGCATGTTGCGTGGCCAGCACAACCGCGTGCTCGCCGTCCAGGATGTCGATGACATCACCATTGCGCTTTCCGGCGCCGATACCATCTCGATGGCTATGGACGAGATTGTCGACGGCGACATCTCCTACGACGAGGCCCGTTACGAGAAGGCACTCGGCCATAAGGTTGCTGAAGCCTAAATGGCAGCTCGCGTCTGCCTGGTCCACTATCACGAGGTTGGACTGAAGGGCAAGAACCGCGCACATTTTGAGCATATCCTCATGGATAACATTAAGGCGGCTTTGGCCGCCTTTTCCGTGAACGCCGTGTCTCGAATTTCCGGTTATATCCTCGTGACCTTTAACGAGCATCAGGCCGACGAGGCGGCGCGTGTCATCCGCACCGTCCCCGGCGTTGCCCGTGTGTCCCTGGCGTACCACACCAACCGCGACCCGCAGGAGTACTGCGCCGCCGCCGTCAAGGCGCTGCGCGAGTTCGGCCCCTTCGATTCGTTTAAGGTGCACGCCAAGCGCTCCAATACCGACTATGAGCTCACCTCGATTGATATCAATCGTCAGGTGGGCGAGGTACTGTGTGAGGCCTTCCCCGATAAAAAGGTTCAAATGCACGACCCTGATGCGATGGTGCACGTGCTGGTGGTCCAGGGTAGCGTTTACGTGTACGCGCGCTCCGAGCGAGGCGTGGGCGGTCTGCCGGTGGGTTCTGCCGGCAAGGTCGTGACGCTGCTTTCCTCGGGTATCGATTCCCCGGTGGCGACATGGATGCTCGCGCGTCGCGGCGCGGCGTGCGTGCCGGTGCATTTCTCCGGCCGTCCGCAGACGCCCGATACGAGCGAGTATTTGGTGCAGGACATCATCCGTGCGCTTGAGCCGGGTGTCCAGATCGGCCGCCTGTACGTGGTGCCGTTTGGCGACTGCCAGCGTGAGATTTCGGTCGCCTGTCCCAGCAACCTGCGCGTGATCATGTATCGCCGCATTATGTATTCGGTTGCCGAGCGCATCGCGCATATCGAGGGCGCCAAGGCCATCGTGACCGGTGAGTCGCTCGGTCAGGTTGCCTCCCAGACGCTCGAGAACATCATGGCCGTCAACGAGGCCGTCAAGATCCCCGTGTTCCGTCCGCTCATTGGTTCTGATAAGCAGGAGATCATCGCGCGTGCCCAGGAGATCGGCACGTTTGATATCTCGACCGAGGCGGCTCCCGATTGCTGCACGCTGTTTATGCCGCGTCGTCCCGAGACGCACGCCAAACTCGATGCCGTGCATGAGGCGTGGGAGCTGTTCGATCACGAGGAGATGATCGAGCGTTTGCTCAAACAGACCGAGTATATCGACTTCGAGAGCAACACGTATAAGGCCCCTAAGACCTTAAAACGCAAGCATTCCGAGCTCGCTCCACGTGAGATTTACCAAGATCACGAATAATGTTGTGTATAGACCGGCGGTGTTTTTGCATCGTCGGTCTTTTTCTATCTGGGCATTTGGCAATATACGGTTCATTTGTTGACGTGTGCCTGAATAAATGGACATTTTCTCGCAAGGTTTTGGTCAGCTTTTGGTTTGACCGCGAAAACCGGTGTGGACGTGCGGAGGCTGCGGCGTTCGTTTCCTGACACGATGGTGTTGGGAGGTGTTTGCTATGGCGCAACGCGAGCAACACGAACGAGTTAAACGGATGGACCGCTGGGCAGAAAAGCTGCTCGGCCATAAGGCGGTGGTCGTGGCGATTCTGGTTGTCATTGCCGTCGCGAGCGGCTTGGCGATGGCAAGTTTTAATAGCCACTCCAGCGGCGTGTCGTTTGAGCGTAGTGATGAGGCGAGCGCCTCGGAAGTACGCGGGGCCGGGGATGCGTCACCTGACGATGCCGATGAATCGTCGATCAAGAGTTCTTCTGCTGCCGAGGTGTACGTCGATGTTGATGGCGCTGTTGCGAGGCCTGGCGTGTACCGGCTCAAAGACGGAGCGCGGGTATCCGAGGCGATCGATGCCGCCGGAGGGCTTACGGCCGAGGCGGATGTGACAGGGCTCAATCGTGCGTCCAAGATCACAGATGGTCAAAAGATCCATGTGCCGACGGTAGGGGAGCAACAAGCGACTGCGGCGGTCGGCGGGGCTGAAAGCGGAGCCTCCACGACTCCTGGTGCGGGGTCTTCGTCGGGGCTCGTGAACATCAATACGGCAAGTGCGGCGGAGCTGCAGACGCTTTCGGGCATCGGGCCTTCTATGGCCCAATCGATTATCGACGAACGGACGCAAAACGGGGCCTTTGCCTCGGTCGATGACCTTATGCGTGTATCGGGGATCGGTGAGAAGAAGCTCGCCAAAATTAAAGATTGCATCTGCGTATGAGTGCGACCGAGCGCGAGCATGTGATGCCACCGCGTCCATTGATGCCGTGGACGATGGCCCTTTGTGCCGGCTTGTGTGCGAGCTGTGGCTTGGTACTTAGCGTGACAGCCGATGTGCTGCTGGGAGAGCGGGCGGCGCCCGTCACATTGCTTATGGCCATTCCCGTTGCGGCTGCGGCTTGCATCGTATTGGCACGGTCCTGTATGCGTCTTGTGCGGTGGAAGCGATGGCTGTATGCCGCTGCCCTCGGCCTCATGGCGGGAGCGGTCGCGTCCTCGGGTTGGACAATGGGAGCGCTGCGTGCTTCGAGGGCGCTGAATAATCGGGCTGCGAGCAGTCTCGAATTTTATGTACAGGGCGATCCGTCCATCAATGACGGTGTGTATTCCTACACCTGCGATGCATATGCAGGCGAAAAGCGCTTGGGTCAGGTACGGCTGTCGTGTGATCGCGAGCTCGGCGTCGGTTCGCATGTACGTGGTATCGGTCGAATATCACGCTTTGAGAACGATGCGTATGGGCGCTCACGCGTGCTTCGGGGCGAGCTTCGAAAGGTTAAAGTCGTCCGGTTGGTATCGGTCGACGAGGGTTCTCCGGGGCCGTTGACTTGGCTTCGGAACGAGCTCCTTGCCGTTATCGCGCCCGAGACCGATCCAGCGCGCTCGCTCATTGCCGGCGTTGTCTGTGGACGCTCGTCCGAGTTGCGCGCCCAGCCGGCGGGCGATTGGTTTTCGGTAACGGGCACCGCACATCTCATCGCCGTCTCGGGCAGCCATCTTGCCATCGTGGGGTTTGTGATTGAGAGCGCCCTGCAAAAGACACGCCTCTCTCGTGGGCTGCAGCGGGGACTGTTGATGCTGGCTCTTATTGCCTATGCCGTCTTTACGGGCGCCTCGCCCTCGGCCGTGCGCGCGTGCTGCATGGTGGCGGCGACGCTTATCGCCAACGGCGCCGGACGTCGTCGTCATGGCCTCTCGGCTCTGTTTGTCACCATGGCGGTCTTTGTGCTGCTGCGGCCGACGGTATTGTTCGAAATGGGTTTTCAGCTTTCGTGCGCCAGTGTTTTTGCCATCCTTTGTTTTTGCCCCTACGCTACCTACGCCTTGGGCGAGCTGGGTGTGCCATCGGGCGTCGCCAGCGTTTTGTCTGTCACGTTGTGCTCACAACTCGCGACACTTCCCGTAACCATTCCCGCATTTGGGACGTTTTCGCTCATTGCCCCGCTTGCAAATGCCGTGATCGGTCCAGTGATAAGCGTGCTGCTCGCATCGTCGGTTGTGCTGGCACCCTGCTCGCTTGTTCCGCTTTTGCGTCACGGGGCGCTCGTGGTACCCATGATTGTCGCTCGCTGCGCCCTGTTCTTTGAGCAGCTCTTTGCGGCCGTTCCGGGTGCATCCGTAAGCGTGCCGCCCGATACGCCCTTGGTATACGTGGTGCCGTTTGTGCTGGCGGTCCTCTTGGTCTGGTGGCCACGCCCCCGCACGCGGACCATGGCAGTGGGGCTGCTGTGTTTGATGCTTGCAGCGGGTGTTCCGTATGTCTATTGGGATCGATGCGCGCCGCCTTCGGTGACGGTCCTCGATGTTGGCCAGGCCGATGCGATTCTGGTTCGTCAGGGTAGCGCCGTGGTGCTCGTCGACTGTGGGCTCGATGAGCGCGTGGTGTCGGCGTTGGTTCGCAATAACGTCCACCATATCGACGTCGTCTTCGTGACGCATTGGGATGAAGACCATTGGGGCGGCCTTCCCGACGTGCTCGATCAGTTTTCGGTTGGTACCATTGCGGTTGTAGCCGATGCGCTGGACGGTGCGCCTGCTGAGGTCCTGAATCGCTCCGGCGTAATGTATCGGCAGGTGGCTCGCGGAGACACGGTCGATATCGGCGCATTTCGGGCTCGTGTGATGTGGCCGTTTGACACGGTAGATGGCGAGGGCAATGAGGACTCGCTTGTCTTGCTGCTCTCCTATGCTCGGGAAGGCGAGGGCCTGCGTATGCTCCTCACTGGTGATGCCGAACTCGATCAGGAGCGTGAGTTTGTACAGGAGGTGGGGGATATCGATGTGCTCAAGCTGGGGCATCACGGCTCAAAAGTTTCCGTCGACACAGACCTGCTGGGCACGCTTAACCCCGAGCTCTCTATCGCGAGCGCGGGCGAGGGCAACCGCTACGGCCATCCATCCGATGCCTGTATTGATGCCGTTCGCGATGCGGGCTGCGCGTTTGCATGCACCATCGAACAAGGAGACATCACCGTCTTGCCGACCGTATCCGGTTTTGCCATGCGATGCCAACGACCGTGATGCTGCCGTTAGCGCGGGACCAACCCGTGGGCTAGAATGGCACGGTACGAACACGAGAGCCTGCGGGAGGGGAGCGCGATGTCCGAAACCGGTCTGTTGCCGGCATATCTGATCGTCGGTACCGATGGAGTCAAACGCGACCACGCCGTCTCGCGTATGAAGGCGCGTCTGGAAAAGACGGGCATGGTCGAGTTCAACCTCGACGAGCGCGATATGACCAAAGACCCCGATATCGAGTCGATTATCGGATCGCTCAACACTTTTCCTATGGGCAGTGAGTTTCGCCTGGTAATCCTTGACGGCTGCTCAAAACTCGCCAAAGCGATCTCCGAGCCGCTTGTTGAGTATCTGGCGAGTCCCAGCCCCACGACGGTCTGTCTCGTCATAGCCGATTCACTCGCCAAGAACACACGGCTGTACAAGGCGATCGCCAAGATTGACAAGAAGGCCGTGATCGACTGTTCGGGCACCAAGCGCTGGGAGCTCCCACGCCGCGTGCAGCAGATGGCGACGCAGCACGGAAAGTCCATTTCGACGGCGGCCGCCGAGGAGCTCGTTTCGCGCTCGGGCGAGAACACCCGCATGCTCGATAACGACTTGGCCAAGCTTGCCCAGATGGTCGAGGCGCCGCAAATTGAGCTTGCCGATGTGGAGCGCTGGATCGTGCGCACGGCCGAAGTTCAGCCTTGGGACTTTCTCAATGTGGTCTCAGCCCGTGACATGCGCCGCTCGCTTGAGCTTTTCAATCTACTGCCCGCCAAGAGCTATGTGTGGACCTACACGCTGCTGTGCGGACGCATCCGCGAACTTATTGTCGCCAAGGCGCTCGACTCTCGTGGACAGGGTCGCGAGCTCGCCGCGACGCTCAAGCTTCAGGCCTGGCAGGTTAAGAATCACCTGACCTGGGCGCGGCGTTTTTCTATGGCGGAGCTTGTCGGTGCGCTCGAGGGCGCGGTCGATGTGGAGCTCGCGCTGAAGGGCTCGGCCGATTCTGAGACCGCGCTTTTGCTCTGGATTACGAACATCTTGAGAAAATCGTGATGATACCTGCCTATTTGACAAATTCGTTCTATCCCTTTGAGGGGGAGCGTGCTATAGTAGGCGCTTGCATGACCTCACCGTGTCTCAGAGGTGTCATACATTTTTTGCAAGGAACTCGAAAGGAACTCCAGAAGTGGCAAACATCAAGTCTCAGAAGAAGCGTATCCGCACCAATGAGGCAGCTCGCATGCGTAACAAGGCTGTCAAGTCCGAGCTCAAGACGCTGACCAAGCACGTCCAGTCCGCCGTCGCCGAGGGCGACGCCGAGAAGGCCCAGGCTGCCCTCAAGACCGTCACCAAGCGTCTCGATATGGCTGCCGCCAAGCATGTTATCCACAAGAACCAGGCTTCCAACCGCAAGTCCGGTCTTGCCAAGCTCGTGAACAGCATCAACGCCTAAGTTGTAAATTTCACACCACACAGATTACGCGCATAAATGGAGCCTGTTTTATGGAACAGGCTCCATTTTTTGTACCGCTCGGGTAAGATAGTCCGCATGAATACTTCAATTGACATTTCCCACATCCGCAACTTCTCGATCGTTGCGCACATCGACCATGGCAAGTCCACGATCAGTGACCGCATCCTCGAGCTCACCCATACCGTCGACGAGCGCGACATGGAGTCGCAGCTGCTCGACACCATGGATATCGAGCGCGAGCGCGGCATCACGATCAAGTCCAATGCCGTTCGCGTTTCCTATGACGCCGACGATGGTGAGACGTATCAGTTCAACCTGATCGATACGCCGGGCCACGTGGACTTTACCTATGAGGTCTCGCGTTCGCTGGCCGCCTGTGAGGGCGCGGTGCTCGTCGTCGACGCCACGCAGGGCGTCGAGGCGCAGACCGTCTCCAACGCGACGCTCGCCATGAACGCCAACCTGGATATCGTGCCCGCTATCAACAAGATCGATTTGCCGTCGGCGCACCCCGATGAGGTCAAGACCGAGATCGAGGACGACCTGGCGATCCCTGCCGACGATGCCGTATGCGTATCGGGCAAGACCGGCGAGGGCATCCACGATTTGCTGGAGTCCATTGTCTTTTTGATCTCACCGCCCAAGGGCGATGCAAACGCGCCGCTCAAGGCGCTCATCTTGGATTCGTATTTTGATGAGTACCGCGGCGTCGTCGCCACAGTCCGCGTGTTTGACGGTTCCATCAAAAAGGGCGATACCCTGCTTATGATGCAGGCCGAGGGCGACTTTTTGGTCGACGGCGTGGGCGTCAAGCGTCCCGCCGAGACGCCGGTCGACGCGCTGACGGTCGGCGAGGTGGGCTACGTGGTCACGGGCCTGAAGGACCCCGAGGCCGTTCGCGTGGGCGACACCCTTACCTGGGCGTCGAATCCTTGTCCCGAGCCGCTTCCCGGCTACCGCGAGGCCAAGCCCATGGTCTACACGGGCCTGTTCCCAATTGACAACAAGGATTACGAGAATCTGCGCGACGCTCTCGATAAGCTGCATGTCAACGACCCGTCGTTGGTGTGGGAGCCCGAGACCTCGGTGGCGCTCGGCTTTGGCTTCCGCGTGGGCTTCTTAGGCCTGCTGCATATGGAAGTCGTCAAGGAGCGCCTGGAGCGCGAGTTCAACCTTGACCTCATTGCTACGAGCCCTTCGGTGGACTATCACGTCTATAAGACCGACGGCGAGATGATCGATGTCCGCAGCCCGCAGGATCTGCCCGAGGCCACGCGCATCGAGCGTATCGAGGAGCCCTACCTTAAGGCCAAGATCATCTGCCCGCCCGAGTACACGGGTGCCGTCATGCAGCTCGCTATCGAGCACCGTGGCGTCACGACCGATATGATCCACCTGACGAGCAAATCGGTCGAGATGCGCTTTGATATGCCGCTCGCGGAGCTCATCCTGGACTTCTTCGATCAGCTCAAGAGCCGCACCAAGGGTTACGCTTCGTTGGACTACGAGTTCAACGAGTACCGTCCCTCCGAGCTCGTCAAGCTCGATATCCTGCTTTCGGGCGATGAGGTGGACGCGCTTTCGTTTATCGTGCACAAGGACAAGGCCTATGGCCTGGCCCGCGGCCTGTGCGACAAGCTCAAGGAAATCATCCCGCGCCAGCTGTTCGAGGTGCCTATTCAGGGTGCCATCGGTAACAAGATCATTGCCCGCTCTACCGTCAAGGCGCGCCGCAAGGACGTTTTGGCCAAGTGCTATGGCGGCGATATCTCGCGTAAGCGCAAGCTGCTCGAGAAACAGAAAGAGGGCAAGAAGCGCATGAAGGCCATCGGTTCGGTCGAGGTCCCGCAGGAGGCCTTTATGGCGATCCTCAAGGTGGACGAGTAGGTCCATGGCGCTTTCTGAATACAGTACGTGGCTGCTGGGCGCCTATGCCGAGCAGCCGTTCCTTATGGCTCCCATGGCCGGCGTGACCGATCCGGCCTATCGCATCATGTGCCGTCGCCGCGGTGCCCATCTTGCCTATAGCGAGATGGTGAGCGTGGCGGGACTTGCCTATGCCAGCAATAAGACGTGGCGTCTGGTGCTACCGGCCGACGAGGAGCAGCAGATTTGCGTGCAGCTCTTTGGCTCCAAGCCCGATCAGTTTGCGAGCGCCGTCGCCGCCGTCGAGGAGCGTGTGGGCGATCGCCTGTCGCTGATCGATATCAACATGGCCTGCCCGGCTCGCAAGGTCGTCACCAAGGGCGAGGGCTCGGCGCTTATGCGCACGCCCGAGCTGGCCGAGCAGATCGTCGAGGCGGCGGTCGGCGCGGCGCACGTGCCCGTGACCGTCAAGATTCGCAAAGGCTTTTATGCCGAGGATCGCAATGCCGCGACGTTTGCCCAGATGCTCGAGGGGGCAGGGGCCGCCGCGGTGGCGGTACATGGTCGCTGCGCCACGCAGCTCTATACGGGCCAGGCCGATTGGTCAGTCGTCGATGAGGTGGCCGACGCCGTCGAGATCCCCGTTATCGGTTCGGGCGATGTGTTCTCGGCAGAGGACGCTGCTGAGCATCTGCGCAGCTCCGGTGCCAGCGCCGTGTTCATCGCGCGCGGTATCTATGGCAACCCCTGGGTGTTCGGCGATGCCCACGCCCTTGCGCTCGATGGCACACCGGTGCCGGTGCGCAGCTCGGTCGAGCGCCTGGATGCCCTGCGCGAGCACTTGACGCTCACACACGAGCTGTTGCCGCTCATGTCACGAGCCCGTACGTATGCAAGCTGGTATCTAAAGGGCATGCCCCATGCCGCCGCCTGGCGCGCCCAGGTGGTGCGCTGCTCCACTTACGAGGAGTTCATGGCATTGGTCGACGATATCGAGCGCGATGTGGTGGCCTGCGAGGCCGCACTTGCCGCCGGCGAGTCGGTGCCCGCGCATCCGCTGGAGGCCTAAGGGTGGCCGTTACCGCGCTGTACGTGCATGTGCCGTTTTGCGCCCAAAAGTGCCGGTACTGTGACTTTGACTCACGCAGTTTTGCTCCGTGCGACCTGAGCGCTGCGCTCGATGCCTATTTTGAGCAGCTGTATGCACGTCTCGATGCCTTTGGCGACGCCGGGGCGCTTGCGCAGGTCCGTACCGTCTATGTTGGCGGCGGCACGCCGTCGCTGGCGGGGGAGCGCCTGGTAGAACTCGCCCGGCGTATCTCTGCGTGGTGCAAGCCCGTTGAGTTTACCTGCGAAGCCAATCCTGAGTCGCTGACCGCCGAGCTTATCGCTGCGCTTGCCAAGGTTGCTGTCACACGCGTCTCTCTGGGCGTGCAAACGCTCGATAACGCCGAACTTACCGCCATCGGTCGCATTCACGATGCCGATCGGGCGCTCGCTGCCATCACGACGGTTAAGGACGCAGGGCTCGATGTGTCCTGCGACCTGATGTGCGGACTTCCCGGGCAGACCGACGTAAGTTGGCAGCGCTCGCTCGATGGCGTGTTGGCGGCGGCGCCGCATCACGTATCGGTGTACCCGCTCACGCTTGAGGAGGGCACGCCGCTCTACCGTATGGCGTGTCGCGACGAGTCGCTCGAGCCCGACGAGGATTTTCAGGCTGCATGCATGGATGTGGCGCGCGAGCGCCTGGGTGCGGCCGGCTATCACCCGTATGAGGTGGCAAGCTACGCGCTCGACGGCCATGAGTGTGCCCACAACATTGCCTATTGGACCGGACAGGGCTATCTGGGCTTGGGTCGCTCTGCCGCCGGTATGCTCGACGCCGAGGATTTCGATCGCCTGGCCGGGTTGTTTCCCGACGTGCCCGCTCGCGGCGATGCGTATCGCGTGCGCTTGGTGCAACGCGACGATGCCGCGACGACGTTTGATGCCGAGTATCTGTCGCAGCGCGAGGCAGCGGCCGAGGATTTGATGCTCGCATGCCGCATGACGCGTGGCATTGGGCCCGATCTGTTGGTTCGCTCAGCTAGCTTAGTTCCCGTGGACGAGCTGGCGGCGGCCTGTGACCGTGCGCTCGAGTTGGGCCTTGCCACCTGGGTGCCCGATGGCGTTGAGGGGCATGCGGGGTGCGTTGTCTCGAAAGACGTTATCGCAGGTCGTGCCCACGCCCGTTTGGCGCCCACCCACTTGGGCTGGCTCGATGGAAATGTGCTGTTCGAGCTGTTTTGGGGTCTAGCCTAGGCCGCTCGGGTAGAATTACCGCAATATATACGCTGCTGTGAGCAGGAGGTTGCCGCGCATGGCGACGATGAACGAAAAAGATTACTACGAGATTTTGGGTGTCTCCAAGGACGCCACCTCGCGTGATATACAGAAGGCCTTCCAGCAAAAGGCCCGCAAGCTCCATCCGGACGTCAACAAAGAACCTGATGCCGAGGAAAAGTTTAAAGAGGTTTCCGAGGCCTACGCCGTGCTTTCGGACGAGCAGAAGCGTGCGCGCTACGACGCCATGCGCTCGGGCAACCCCTTCGCCGGCGCTCCTACGGCTTCGCCCTATGGTGGTGGCTATGCCGGCAGCGCCGGGTACGGCAATCCCTTTGACGGCGGTTTCCCCTTCGGGGGCGCCTGGGGCCAGCCCCGTCGCGGCCAGGCGGCCTACAACCCCGAGAGTGGCGCCAACGTGGTCGTCGATATCAAGCTCGACGCCAAGGAGGCCAAGGGCGGTGCCCGCAAGACCGTCCGCTATACGCGCTTCGATACCTGTGGTCACTGCGGCGGCTCGGGATCTGTTTCGTCCGAGCATGCACATACCTGTCCGAGTTGCGGCGGTCGCGGCCACATTGACGTCGACCTGTCCTTCCTGTTCGGTGCCGGCACGTTTCAGTCGGTCTGCCCCGAGTGCGGCGGTTCCGGTAAGGTCGTCGCCGACCCCTGCCCCGATTGCGGCGGCAGCGGGCGAACTCGTGTGACCTCCGAGCAGACGATTGAGTTTCCTGCCGGCACGCACGATGGCGACGAGGTCCGTATTGGCGGCATGGGTCATGCCGGCACCAACGGTGCCTCGGGTGGCGATCTGGTCGGTCGCGCCCATGTCGAGGCCGAGCGTCTGGAAGGCAAGGCCCGTACCGGTTTTTACCTGATGGGCATCGTGGCGCCTTTTTTGGTGCTGTCGGCCATATCGGGCGTGTTCTCGGCCTTTGCCGTGATGTGCTTTATTCCGTTTGCCATGGGCCTGTTCATGGTGCTCTCGGACGGCGTGCTTCACCGCAGTCTGCTGTGGTGGAAGCGCGGCGCGATGCAGTTTGTCAACGGTTTTGCCAACGGATTTATGTTTGCGCTCGTGTCGGTTTGGTTTGCGAGCTGCTCGCAACGTGCCATGCTTTCGCCCTACGCAATGCAATAACATCAAACCCTCTGTTTGCGGCCGGCCCAGCTTGGGTATAGGACGCACTGTGACAATAATGAAAGTCGGAAGGATTCGGTCGTGTCGGAAAATAGGGATTACTACGAGGTGCTTGGCGTCGACAAGGATGCCGACGCGCGGACGATTAAGCGCGCGTTTCTAAAGAAGGCCCGTACCGTACACCCGGACGTTTCGGACGACCCCGAGGCCGAGGCCAAGTTCAAAGAGCTCAACGAGGCGTATTCCGTTCTTTCCGACGAGCAGAAGCGTGCTAACTACGACCGTTACGGCACCGCGGACGGCCCTGGTGGTTCGGGCTACGTCGATATCAACGACATCTTTGGTGGCATGGGCATGGACGACTTGTTCTCGTCGTTCTTTGGCGGCGGTGCCGGCGGTGGCGCCCGAAATCGCCGTGAGCGTCGTCGCGGCCGCGACATGGCCATCTCCCTTTCGGTGACCCTTGAGGAGGCGGCACTCGGTTGCAAAAAGACGATCAGCTATGACCGCCTTGCTCCCTGCGAGGATTGCAACGGCACCGGTAGGGCCGAGGGTGCACAGGAAAAGCAGTGCAGCCGCTGCCACGGCACGGGCTATGTCACGACGGTTCAGCGTTCGTTCCTGGGCCAGGTTCAGTCCTCTTCGCCTTGTCCCGACTGCCATGGCGAGGGTACGGTTATCGACCATCCCTGCGAGACCTGCGACGGCCAGGGCCGCACGCCTTCGCACGAAAAGATCGACATCGATATTCCCGCCGGTGTTTCGACCGGTCGTCAGCTGCGCGTGAGTGGTTTTGGCGAGGCCGGCCTTCGCGGCGAGCCATCGGGCGACCTGATCGTCAACGTGCGTGTCGCCGACCACGAGCGTTTTAAGCGTAATGGCGATGATCTGTACTTGGTGAGCGATATCTCGATTGCGCAGGCCGCGCTCGGTTGCGAGATCGAGGTCGAGGGCATTATGCCCGATGAGGTCGTCAAGGTGTGCGTCCCCGCCGGCACACAGTACGGTGACACCGTGAGCGTCAACAATTACGGCATGCCGCGTATCGGCGGTGGCGGTTCGCGCGGTCGTCTGATCGTGCAGATGCGCGTGGTCGTCCCCACCAATCTCTCCAACAAGCAGCGCGAGCTGCTTCGCGCCTTTGCCGACGAGATGGGCGATGACGTCGCATCCGGTAAGAAGTCGGTGACCGACCGTATCAAGAGTGCCCTCGACGACATCCTCGATTAAGGAGCCCGCGTGCTCGCACCTCATATCTCTGTCGTCAACCTCGGCTGCCGTGTCAACCGGGTTGAGTCCGACCGTATCACTGCCGATCTAATGCGCCTGGGCTTTGCGATGGTGGAGCCTCAGGATGCTGAGCTGATCGTCATTAACACCTGTGCCGTTACGGGCGAGGCCGAGGCCAAGACCCGTAAGGCCGTTCGCCATGCGCTGGCCTATCCAAACGAGCCCTATGTGGTCGTGACCGGATGCGTAGTCAATCTGCACCCCGAGGAGCTGCTGGAGCTTTCGGACCGCGTGATCGCCGAGCCGTCCAAGATCGATGTCGCCGAACGCGTCTGCGAGGTGCTGGGCGTTGAGTCCGATGACGTTCCCGCCTGCAGTGACGGCGAGGTGGTCGACGCACTCGGTCGCTCGCGTCTGGGGGTGAAGATCCAGGACGGCTGCAACCATCGTTGCACCTATTGCATTGTGTGGAAGGCCCGCGGCCCCGAGCGCTCCGTGCCGGTCGAGTCCGTGCTCGAGCAGGTTCGCGAGGCCCAGGAGGCCGGCGTGCCCGAGGTGGTGCTGACGGGCGTGAACCTGGGCGCCTACGATGGCAAGAGCGCGACTGATGAACACGTCGAGATCGATGAGCTGCTCGAGGCGATTATGGAGCGCACGTCCATTCCGCATGTGCGCATTTCCTCGGTCGAGCCTATGGATATCTCTGAGTCCCTGCTTAAGGTCATGGCGCGCTATCCGAAGCGCATCGCCCCGTTTTTACACCTTCCCGTGCAGTCCGGCTGCACCAGGACACTGCATCGCATGGGGCGTCCCTATAGCGCCGAGGCCTTTGAGGAGACGGTGCGCATGATTCGCACCAACTTGCCTCAGGCGTCCCTTTCGTGCGATGTCATCGTCGGTTTTCCCGGCGAGACGGACGAAGAGTTTGAGGAGTCGCTGGCGCTGTGCCGCCGCGTGGGCTTTTCGCGTATGCATGTGTTTCGTTACAGCAAGCGTCCCGGTACCCTTGCTGCCGATATGCCCGACCAGGTGCCGCCCGAGGTTATGGCCGAGCGTAGCCGTCGTATGCGAGCCGCGGCGCAGGAACTCGCCATTGCCGACGCTCGCCGCCGCGTGGGTACCGTCGAGCGCGCCGTGCTCGAGTATGGCGACAACCTGACGCTCGGTTCGTTCCACCATGCCCGTCTTGACGATACCTGTGGACTCACAGCCCCGTGCCTGCTCGATGTTGCTATTATCGGAGTCGATGATTCCGGCTTGGTCCATGCACGCAGGGAGGTTCATGGAAGCCTCGAAGATTAGACTTACCGTTCCCGAGGGAATTGATCCTTCGCGCGTTTTGGGTGCCGGCGACGGCGTCCTTCGTGCGCTGGAGAGCTTGGTTCGCGCCCACGTGGTCGCCCGTGGCGACAGTATCGCTGTGAGCGGTGACCCGGACGAGGTCGAGCTTGTGGCGCGCTTTTTCGAACATGCTTTTCGCGAGGCTGCTGCCGGGCGCACGCTTTCTGCCGACGATGTCTCTCGCTGCCTGGCCGTATTGCGCGACGGTGAGCACGAGGCTACATCGCTTCGCGATGACGTGCTGCTTTCGTATCGCGGTCGCGTCATTCGCCCCAAGACGCTCGGTCAAAAACGCTATGTGGATGCCATCCGCTCGCATACCATCACGTTTGGCCTGGGTCCTGCCGGTACCGGTAAGACCTATCTGGCCATGGCGCTCGCCGTTGCCGCGCTCAAGCGTCACGAGGTGGGCCGTCTGATCTTGACGCGTCCGGTTGTCGAGGCGGGGGAGAACCTGGGCTTTTTGCCCGGTACCCTCGAGGAAAAGATCGACCCCTACATGCGTCCGCTCTACGACGCCCTTTTTGACATGATGGATCGCGAGCGCACCGATGAGCTCATGGAGCGCGGCGTGATCGAGATCGCCCCGCTCGCCTACATGCGCGGTCGAACGCTGAGTGATGCCTTTGTGGTGCTCGATGAGGCACAAAACACGACGCCCGAGCAGATGAAGATGTTCCTGACGCGCCTTGGTTTTAATTCCAAGTTCGTGATTACCGGCGACCTGAGCCAGCGTGACCTGGTGGGTCGTCGCGGCGGTCTTTCCGACGTTGAGAAGATTTTGGGCCGTGTCGACGATGTCGCATTTTCTCACCTCGAGCGTGCCGACGTGGTGCGCCATACCCTGGTGGGACGTATCGTCGAGGCATATGATGCTTATGATGACGTGCGCGAGAAACGCGTACGTGACCGAAAGGAGTCCCGTTGAGTGTATTGATCAGCAACGATGCCGAGCTCGATACGCTGCTCGACGCGCAGGAGGTAGAGCACATCTGCGAGGTCGTGCTTGCCGCCGAAGGCGGTGAGCGTGAAGTCGAGATTTCCCTTTCGTATGTCGATGAGGACGAGATGCACGAGCTCAACCACGAGTGGCGCGGTATCGACCGCACCACCGATGTCCTCTCGTTTGAATGCGACTCGGCCTTTGACGAGGATATTCCCGCCGACGAGACGCTTGAGCTCGGCGATATCATCCTGGCCCCGCAAGTCATTGCCCGTCAGGCCCCCGGCTTTGGCAATGCCCCTGCCGACGAGTGCCGCCTGATGCTCGTGCATGGCATGCTGCACCTGCTGGGGTATGACCATATCGAGGACGACGAGGCCGAGGTCATGGAGGCCCGCGAGGACGCCATCCTGCGCGATCTGGCGCTCGAGCGCGGCGAGGACCCCAAGCTGGTCCACGTCGGCCCCATCACCAACCACGCCCACGACTAGGAGCCGTCTATGATTCCCGGATCGAACAAGGATCATCCATCCTTCTTAAAGTCGTTCTCCTATGCCATGGAGGGCTTCGTCACCGCCGTCAAGACTGAGCGCAACATTAAGGTCATGCTCGCTGCGGGCGTGTGCACCGTCATTGCCGGCTGCGTTGTCGGCCTCGACATTGCCGAGTGGGCCACGGTTATCATCTGCTGTGGCCTGGTGATTCACGGCGAGCTGTGCAACACCGCCATGGAGGCGATCGTCGACCTGGCGACCCAGGAGCTCCATCCGCTGGCAAAGCGCGCGAAGGATATCGCCGCCGCCTCCGTATACGTGCTTTCCATCACCGCCGCGATTGTGGGATTGCTGGTATTTGCCCACGCGCTCGACTTTATTTAGAAAGGGATTTTCATGTCCGACACTATGCAGCCTATCGATGAAACTCTGGACGACGAGTCCCTGGATGCGGTGGATGCCGAAGCGACAGAGGCCTATGAGGATGTCGAGGAGTTCGACCCGTTTGAGGGCATGAGCGACGAGGAGCTCGACGCCCTGTGCGACGAGGACGACAGCCTCGCGGGCTTTGGCGACGTTGAGCCCGGTTTCCGCAGCGGCTTCGTGGCCCTGGTCGGCCGCCCCAATGCCGGTAAGTCCACGCTGCTCAACGCCTGCTATGGCAAAAAGGTCGCCATCACCTCGCCGGTGGCCCAGACGACCCGCCGCCGCATGCGCGCCGTCGTCAACCGTCCCGGCTACCAGCTGGTCTTTGTCGATACCCCGGGTATTCACAAGCCCAAGGACGGTCTGGGATCCGAGCTCAACAAGAGCGCGTTGTTCGAACTGAACGATGTCGACGTCGTCGCGTTTTTGATTGATGCCACCAAACCGATCGGTAGGGGAGACGCCTGGGTTGCCGAGCGCGTCAAGAATGCCCGTTCCAAGAAGGTCCTGGTGCTCACCAAGGCCGATGAGGCCGACCCCGCACAGGTCATGGAGCAGCTTAAGGCCGCCCACGAGCTCATGGAATATGACGACGAGATCGTGACGTCGTCCGTCAAGAACTTCAACGTCGATGCCTTCATCGAGACCGTTGCGCACTTTTTGCCCGAGGGTCCGCGTTGGTTCCCCGAGGGCATGGGTACCGACGCTTCCGATGAGACCCTCGTTGCCGAGTTTGTGCGCGAGAAGGTTTTGCGCCGCACGCGTGATGAGATTCCGCACTCCGTTGGCGTAATCTGCGATGCGCTCGAGCAGACCAAGAAGGTGCTGCGCGTGCACGCCACCATTTACGTCGAGCGCGAGGGGCAAAAGGGCATCATCATCGGCAAGGGCGGCGAGATGATTAAGCATATCGGTATCGACGCCCGTCGCGATCTTGAGCGCATCTTTGGCACGCAGGTCTTTTTGGAGCTGGACGTGAAGGTCAAGGCCGGCTGGCGTGACGACGAGGCCCAGATTCGCCGCTTTGGCTACAACGCCGAGGACTAAGGGCGCGCGGCGCGCATGGCAGGCTCCCGGACATATCGCACGAAGGTGCTCGTCCTCGATAAGACGAAGCTCAAAGAGACGGACCTGATCTTGACGATGCTTGACGAGTGGGGTCGGCAGGTTCGCGCCGTGGCAAAGGGCGCCCGCAAACCCGGTGGGCGCCTGGCGGCGCGCTGCGAGCTGTTCTGTACTGTCGATATGCTGCTCGCGCATGGACGGTCGCTCGATGTGGTTTCCCAGGCCGAGCTTATGGAGGCGCCGCTCGGCGCTACGCCCGATTACGAGACGACCTGCGCCGCAAGCGCAATCGCCGAGGTCGCTCGTGTGTGCTCGTTCGAGGACGCCGAGGACCCGTTTACCTTTGCCATAACGCAGCGAGCGCTTGCCCTGGTGGGCAGCGGGCTCGACACGGCGCATATGGATCTACTTGTGGCGGCATATGTCTTTAAGCTGCTGTCGCACGTTGGCTATCGACCCGATTTTTCGGCCTGCGTGCTGTGCGGAGACCCCATGCTGTCGTATTTTTCGCCCCGGGCGGGCGGGCTCATGTGCGGGTCGTGCGCGTCGAGCGTTCCGGGTGCCGAGCTGGTGTCGACCGGTGAGGTCGCGTGGCTGCGCGCCCTCATGTCCATGACCTTCGATGCGCTCATGGCCGAGAGGATCGATCCCCATACCGCTGCCTTTTTATTGGGGCTTTCGCATGTTTGGGCTGCGACGCACACCGATCAGCGCCTCCGTGCGATGGAATTCATGTTGGGTCGGTGATGATGCGCAGGCGCGGGCCGCTTGTGGTAACATACCGACCAGTTGGTACCTCGACCTTGGATGCTCGCTCCACCGGCGGCTTCCCAGTCCGAGGCGAATAATGTCGCCCGCGGGCGACAAGAAACGAAAGGTGAAACAATGACTGTTTCCAAAGAGCGCAAGGCTGAGCTGACTGCCCAGTTCGGTAACACCCCGGTCGACACCGGCAACCCCAAGGTTCAGGTCGCCATCCTGTCCGAGCGCATCAAGGAGCTGACCGAGCACATGAAGTCCCACCAGAAGGACTTCCACACTCGTCGTGGCCTGCTCATGCTCGTCGGCCGCCGTCGTCGTCTTCTCTCCTACATCAAGAAGAACGACATCGTCGAGTACCGTGAGCTCATCAAGGCTCTGGGCATCCGCGACAACATCCAGTAAGGATTTGTACATGCTAAGAGCGTCCTGCGCAGCGGGGCGCTCTTTTTGTGTAAGGGCGCGAACAATCACGCTCTGAAGCGTGGCGGGGGCAGGGGGCCCGCGTCACATGAGAAGCCCGCAGGCAAGGGGCCTGTGGGGTAAAGGAGAACAATGACACTCGTATCCAAGACCTTTGAGCTGTACGGCAAGACCTACACCTTTGAGTCGGGCGAGCTTGCCAAGCAGGCCACCGGCGCTTGCCTGGTCAAGCAGGGCGACACCACGATGCTCGACACCGTGGTCGTCTCCAAGGAGCGCAAGAACTACGACTTCTTCCCGCTGACCGTCGACTTCAACGAGAAGATGTACGCCGCCGGCCGCATCCCGGGTGGTTACCTCAAGCGTGAGGGCCGTCCCAGCGAGAAGGCCACGCTCACCGCGCGCATGATCGACCGCCCGATTCGCCCGAGCTTCCCGGACGGCTTCCGCAACGAGGTACACATCGTCGCTACCTCGCTCGTCGCCGACCAGGTCAACCCCTTCGACGTCATCAACGTCATGGGTGCTTCCCTGGCCATGACGCTCGGCGGCGTTCCCTTCGAGGGCCCGCTTGCCTGCGTGCGCATCGGCCGTAACGTGGAGACCGGCGAGTTTATCGTCAACCCCACCTACGAGGAGCGCGAGAACTCGGATCTGGACCTGGAGCTGGGCGGATCCGCCGACTTCATCTCGATGGTCGAGGCCGGTGCCGAGGAGATCTCCGAGGACGACATGCTCGCCGCCATGAAGTTTGGCCAGGAGGCCCTTGCTGCCTTCTGCCAGGCCCAGGACGAGTTTGTCGCCGAGTGGGAGCAGGTCAACGGCCCCATCGTCAAGAAGGAGTATCCGCTCGACCAGCCCGTCGAGGAGGTCCAGGAGCGCATCTTCGCCCACTACGACGAGATGGCAGCTGCCCTTCGCGATGCCGACAAGCTCTCTCGTATCGGTAAGGTCGAGGCTCTGAAGGAGTCCATCCGCGCCGAGTTTACCGAGGAGGAGCAGGCAGCTTGGGAGCGCGAAATCCCCGTGGCGCTCAAGAAGCTCGAGAAGAAGGCCATGCGCACCATGGTCGTCGAGACTGGTGAGCGCGTCGACGGCCGTGCCGCCGATGAGATTCGCCCCATCATGGTGAAGGATAACTACCTGCCGCTCGTTCACGGCTCCGGCCTGTTCCAGCGTGGCCAGACCCAGGTGCTCTCTGTCCTGTCGCTCGGCATGCTCAACGAGGGCCAGCGTCTTGATACCATCGAGCCTACCGAGGGCAAGCGCTACATGCACCACTATAACTTCCCGCCGTTCTGCACCGGCGAGACCGGCCGCATGGGCAGCCCCAAGCGCCGCGAGATCGGTCACGGCAACCTTGCCGAGCGCGCCCTGCTTCCGGTGCTCCCCGACGAGAACGAGTTCCCCTACGCCATCCGCGTCGTCTCCGAGGTCATGGAGTCCAACGGCTCCTCTTCGATGGCTTCGACCTGCGGCTCCACGCTCGCCCTTATGGACGGCGGCGTGCCCATTAAGCGCCCGGTCTCCGGTATCGCCATGGGCCTGATCCAGGAGGAGGGCAAGACCGTGGTCCTGTCCGATATCCAGGGTCTCGAGGACTTCCTGGGCGACATGGACTTTAAGGTCACCGGTACCACCGAGGGCATCACCGCCCTGCAGATGGACAACAAGGCCACCGGTCTTACCTTCGACATCCTGGCCCGCGCCCTGCAGCAGGCCAAGGAGGGTCGCGCCTTCATCCTGCAGAAGATGCTCGATGTGATCCCCGAGCCGCGCCACACCACGCGTAGCACCGCTCCGCGCATCGTTTCCATCCAGGTTCCGACCGACAAGATCCGCGACGTCATCGGTTCTGGCGGTAAGGTCATCCGCGGCATCCAGGACGAGACCGGCGCTTCGGTCGACATCCAGGAGGACGGCACCGTCTTTGTCGGCGGCACCGGCGAGTCCGTCGACCAGGCCGTCGAGCGCATCAAGCTCATTATCAAGGTTCCCGAGCCGGGCGAGGAGTACACCGGTCGCGTGGTCTCCATCCAGCCCTTCGGCGCCTTCGTCAACCTGCTGCCCGGCAAGGACGGCCTGCTGCACATCTCCCGCGTCGCCAAGGGCCGCGTGGAGAAGGTCGAGGACGTCCTCAACGTGGGCGACGAGGTCAAGGTCGTCGTCATCGAGGTCGACGATCGCGGCAAGATCTCGCTCGATCGTCTGGATAAGCCCGCGGCCCCGGCTCGCGGCGAGGGTGCCTCCGAGGGCGACGGCGAGCACTTCCAGCGCCGCGAGCGTC
>ENA-ORUB01000055-ORUB01000055.1-human-gut-metagenome-genome-assembly--contig:-NODE-55-length-142071-cov-41.484952_pt1 | contig 142071 bp, 131 predicted proteins | sample MGYA00241918_ERZ509200 | MGnify/ENA primary metagenome ERZ509200 (study PRJEB26280, sample SAMEA2338853) | human gut metagenome | biome: human gut; feature: human-associated habitat; material... | reverse complement strand
CCCATACAGCACCTCCGTTCGGTAGTTCTATCATAACACAGGTGCGGCGCTTCTGCCCCTATGGGTCAAATGCGTGTCCGCCGAACGGGACCATGGGTCAAAATCTCGTGTCCATTTTCTTGGGTACAGTTTAAAACGGTTAAAGGGTCAGATAAAGGGTCAAACAGAAAAAAAGAAGTCCGAAACCTTACGGTTTCAGACTTCTCAGTGGCAGCGGGAGAAGGATTCGAATTCGCAAGCAGGTGTAAAATGCTGTAAATGCGCGTAAAGAAATCCCTCTGTTTTCAAGGCTTTTCGGATTTTGGCGTAAAATGTTGTAAAGCCTTGTAAAAGCTGTTTGGGGTAAACTTAGGGGTCAAAAAGAGGCTTCTTTGCCTTCTACAAATGACCCTGCTTTTGTCTTTCTGTCCGCTATTCTTCTCTGAAATTCGGATGTCTATATAAGACTACTGTTTCCCCGTTCTCAATCTTTTCTTTTTTCAAAACTGTGAGCATTGATTGGTTTTCCATATAGTCGACATTTTCTTTTGCAAACGCAGACTTGCAATAATGCTGATGTTTATCTTTTTCATCTATGAATACAAAATATGTTTCGCCTGACCGCTCGTTTTTTATGATAAAGTCTGCATCGATCTGGCTATTTCCTCGCACTTTTTGAGCGTTGAACTGTGCAATTAAAAAATCACCTTCCAGTGTCTCTTTCAGGCCAATAATTGCATCTAATCGGCCTCTGATCCTTTCCCAATTCCGTCCGTTTTCAATTCTCCGGCCGTCCATTCTTCCATTCAGTAGTGCTGGAATCAGCTTTTCGCCATAATACTCGGATGAGCGAATCCCAAAATCAACGTCCCGTGCATACTGCATTCCAGACAAGTGGGGAAAGTCCTCAAAAGCAAACTTTAGCCGAATATGGAACGACTTGCCACGTCTGCCGGTTACAATGTGATATTCAGTTTTGCTCAATCGTTCCCATTCCTGAGCAGCCTTTACAAGTAGACACATTTCGACATTTCCCCTAAAAAAAGCGGAACTCTGAATCCAGAGCTCCGCAACAGCGTTTTCTTTCGGGTTTACCCCTACATCAGCCTGTGGAAACCGCTTAACCCTAATACAAGACTCCACAAGTGTACGGATGCTGACCCCATCACTTGCTTCAACGTCACGGCAGACAATCATGTTGTTGCCTACTTAGAGTATATGCACTTCTGCCTATTTTGTCAATGAGAATTCACGAAATTTCTTTATCTCAGACAGCCTCATCGCAATATATGCAACAAGAGCGGAGGAATCGCCCTCCGCTCTTCGCTTTTATTTAGATCGACGCCACCGCTCAAAACGCCGATCTTCTATTTTGCAATGGCATAGCTTTCAGTATTCTTTAGCGGCAAAAATCAGAACGTAACTCCGCGTTCTGCACAGAGGTCTTTCAAAAGTGCTACCGCTTTGTCAAGCCCCATAGCATGATCATGGATATCGTTGTTTGACGGATAGACCAGGCAATTAGAGCGATAGTCTAAAACCTGGTATCCAACGATTCGTTCACCATCCAAAGTGTGAACATAGCCCCAACCATCGTGATTATACCGCTGATAACCTTTCTGGAATGAATAACCGGCCTCGTTAGCCTTTTTTCTCAATGTGGAAAGTGAATACTGCATAAGCAAACCTCCTGAAATTTATGGTTTGAGCAGTGTGCTTATGTTGTGGTCTGTTGTTTTATAGTGTTTATACGCTATGCCATCTTGCAAACGTCCTATAAATGCCCCTCAGAGGCCGCAGGAGCGCTTTCGTCACGCTCTATGGCTTCGTCTATAGCTCGGTTGATAAAGCCGTTCACGCTCTCGCTATGGGCTTCTGCGTGGGCTTTGATAATATCTTTCTTACCCTTTGGAAAACGAACAAGCACCTTATCATAGGCCTTATCTTCGTAACGCTTAATGCTTTCGTAGCTATTTTTTCCGCCCAATAGCAACACCTCCTTGTTAGTTTATTATACATTTTATTGCGTTAGATATCTATATGCAAATAGCACAAGTATATACCGATATCTTTATGCTAAATGCCATCTTGCATATAGCTATCTATATGCTATAATACAACCATGCAAGACAGTGAACCTGATCCGAGCATAAGAAAAGACCTCTGCATCACCGCCGATCAAAGCCGGATGCAGAGAGCCACCAACCACCACAGGAGGATTGACAAGGAGGCCACAAAATGGATGCACAAACCCAGCTAGTAGCAGAACTTTATAAAACGCTCAATGATGCGCAAAAACAGGAAGTCTTGAGCATGATTGATACTTTACTAAGTCAGCAATTAAACGATCAACAATCGCTTGATTCTCATTCCGCTGCTACGGAAAATCAAGATAGCATCGCATGAGAAAGGCTCCATGTCCCAGCCGACCAAAGCAAGACACGGAGCCACCACCAACCACCACAGGGAGGCCGGTATCGGTATTATACCGACCTCCCGCCAAGAAAACAAGGAGGAAATATGAGTTATTTATCTGAGCTTACCGCACATGAGCGCCTAACTGTCGACAATGCAACGCTCGACATGTTTACCGCTTTCGAAAACGGATCAGACTTGATCTATGATATTTGGGAGCAGTATTTTTCTGATAGGGAGCGAAAAAATATCGAATCGAGAGACTTAGAATTCATTGGTCGCATCCTGTATTCTGTCTACGATAGAATGTCAAACGCCATCCGCGACTATCACTTGATGCTCGGGCACTATGACGCACCGGGCGTGCAGTGCTTTATAGACACAGCGAAACGCGCTCAACTGACGATAGATGCTGTAAAAGCGAGCGAACACGCGCGGAATGAAATGCGAACAGCGGCTTATGATCTCGACGATGCAGATGCAATTAAACTTCTGACAGGTAAGGGGGCAAGCGCATGAAACTTCTCTACTGCGCCCGCTGTAATACACCGCTTATGAACGCCGCCACGGTGCATATTTGCCCGTGCTGTGGGGCTGCGTACCGTCAGCGCGGCACGCACTTTTCCTTCGTCGCTGATCTGTCCGGCGTATCCGTCAAAGAGCCAATGCAGAGCATGGAGGTCACACCATGAACGCTAATGATAGATTCTACCCGGTCGTGCAAACGCCGGTCGGAAAGGTGCTGCTCATAGGCGCTACCATGACCGTCGAGCGCGAACGTGAGCTTTTCGGAAAGAAGGTGAAAACAGATGAGCGAGCAGGTACACACAACTGAGCAATTAGATTTGCAGGAGTTGAAAGAAGAGATTATCCGAAAAGTTATGATGCTTCCCGACAAAGATGTAACCGAGATGCTTGAATTTGTTAAGGCACTAACATAATTAAAGAGGACTGCACAAAACGGTGCAGTCCTCTTCTTTACTCTGAGCAAACCTTTCCTCGCTTTGCATGGTTCTTGAGTCCAAGTTCTTCTACTGTCAATGTGCAAGTTGTGATTACGCACGGTTCTCCCTCGTTTGTGAGCGGCCCATCCGGAAGTTCAATAGGCTCGAGGTTCGCAAAAGTTCCGCGATCTCTTCTTTACTAAGCTCGCAAAGCGGGTGTTCAGAATTGCTTTTGGTTCTCATCTACTGCCTCAATTTCCTGTTATTCTGCCGTCTGCAGCTCCACAAGCTGATGGATCACTCGTTCCAGTCGGTCGAGCACGATATCATAGCCGAAGATAAACATTTGCAGTCTCCTTTCCTGTTAATACAGCAGCACGGGCTTACCGGCTGCGCGCGTCATGTTGTTGATGTTGGGGACGACCACGCGGGCAAGCGTCTTACCATCCACAACGAGGTTCACATTGATGGGCTCGCGGCTGCCCTGTGCCATCGCCTCCATAACGGCCTGCTTGATGGTCGAAAGCGGCGCTTCGACGTTCGTTCCGCTCTTCTGGTCGCCCAGCACGGCAAGAAACTTTCGGTTCGGCGGGATGACCGCACCGCTCGCAAGCGCTGGGATCTCGTTATACACAGGCGCATTGCCGTCTAAGCTCTGCGCCGCCACGCGACGGCTGCGCGCCGGTGCCTTTGTTGATACGCGCGTACCGGTAAAACCGGACGTTGCTTTTCTGACTTTGGAATCGTCCACACTATCAACGAAGAATTTGAGCGCAAGGCCAATCGCCGCCGAGATGATGAACGCCGTACCGGCGCTGACGATGCCCAGCGCCGCAAGGCCAACGCCGAGAACACCGGCCAGCAGTCCAAGAAGTACGCTGCGCCCGATGCTGACAAGCCGCTGCGTGCCCTTCTTCGGGTCTTTGCGGACGCTGTAAATGCTCAGTCCGAGAATCAGGCCTAATCCCATGCCGACGACTGTACCGACGCCCGGCGTCACGATAGAGCCGATAACAGCGCCAAGCAGCGCGCACAGCACGACGATCAACTCGGAAAGAAGCTGCGATTTGCCGCCGTGTTCCTCGTCCCCCTCTGCAAAGCCGGTGAGATAGAGGCCGAGGATCGCGCCCAGGCTGAAACCAGCCACGCCGCCGGTGATGCCAAGAAACACGCTGCCAAGCAGCGCACCGAGCAAAGCCGTGATGACCACGATCCACACATCCTCTGCGTCCATCTCGGTTTTCCATGTTTCGGGGTCAAGGCCCACAAGGTACAGCCCCAGCAGCACACCGAGGGATAAACCGATGACGCCGCCCGTGATGCCGCCGAACGCCGCGCCGAGCGTTGCACCGAGCAGCGCCGTTAAAACGGTCAGCCATGTTGCCTTGCTCTTGGGGATAACTTTCTTGTCAAAGCTCCATTTGAGGTCATCCACGACGATCTCAAGCCCCGCGCGGATGGTCTTAAAGATATCGTTGATCTTCTGGAACACCTTGTCGAGCTTTTCCATCATGGGGCCTTCGTCAAAATCAAAGTCCGGCGCAATGGCGGATGCTCCGCCGCCACCGTCGCCAACGGACGTTGTCGTGCTGAGTTTGTTGATCTCATCGAACGCCGCGAGCGCGTCTGTCGCTTCCTTTGCCGCCTTGCCGGTCGCGTCAATGGCGGCGGCCTCTTTGTAGAGGTTTTTGCCCGATGCCTCCATGCTCTTCTTTGACTTACCGCTCAGAATCGAAATGATCGTCACGATCTCCGACACAATGGCCGCAAGCAGATTCATTAGCCACGTCAGCGCCGGAATGAGTACGTCCATCAAAGGCGCGGCCAGCGTCAGCAGCGCACCTTTGAGGCGGGCAAAAGCGTCGGATGCCTCTGCGCTGGTCTCAATAGCCGCCTTGATCTGCTTGCGCAGCGCCATGAGCGCCGCCGTGATGACTGAGAACACAAGCATAGAGCGCGCTAAACTCTTGACCTGATCTCTGAAACGCGCGGCATACTGGCCCGCTTTGGCAAGCGCGGAATTCTCCGCCTCGCGCTCCCTGCGTTCCTGCTCCGTATTAGCGATCAACTCACCGGCGGTTACTTTCGCCTTATCGAGCCTTGCCGTCATGCTGTCGATGTTGGCGGTCGTCTCTTCGTAAGCCGCCGAAAGCGTTTTGACCTCCTTCGTCTGCGTGTGCAAAAGCTCCTCCTGCTGTTTGAGCTCCGCCTCCGCAGCGGCGCGGCGGTCGAGCACTTGCGTCTGATACTCGTTCTGTGTAAAGCCCTGTTTTTGGATCCATTCGCGGTCGTTCAGCCGTTCGACTTCCTTTCGCAGCATCTTCACGCGTTCCTCAGTAGCTTTCGCTGCCTGAGATGCGGCGTCAAGCTGCTTTTCAAGGTTCATCTTATTGCCCGTTTCCTTTTCAAGCTTGCTGTTCAGTTCGGATATCTCGTCACGCAGCTTGCTCAGTTTCTTTTGTGCTTTGGTCGAATCCAAATCACAAGAGAAAATCACACTGCCGTCAGCATTTGCCATTTGATCACTCCTTCCCCAATTTCAACCAAGTCGAAATGGTGGTCTCTTCTTCCTGGCTGAGCTTATTTTTTATGTTCACGAGGTCGCTGTTGCGGCGGTACCATTCGCGTTCGTCCTTTTCGAGCGTCTTTCCTCGTGCTTTTTTGTCTCTGATGCGCACGACCTGAGCAAAGGTGCAGTCCCCGAGATTGTTATACGCACCGAGGAACGTCCACCAATGGACGCCCCCGGTGTTGGTCTCCGCATCATAAGGGATTCCGCGGATATCCCGTCCGAATATCCGGTTGATGGGCGGGAGGATCAACGGATAATCCTGCTCCCAATCGACCAACTTCGGCGATTTCTTCTTATCCTGCTCTTTGCCGCCGTTCTGGAACCATGTAAAACGGTCTACAGCTTCCTGCAAATGCTGCGGCGGGATATCCTCAGGCGAGACATAGAACATCTGCAAGATGCCCTCTGCGCGGTCAGTGCCGCTCAAATCAGGATCACTCAGCATTACGAAGATATCGAGAATTACGCGAAAATCTGTGCGTATCTCATAACTCACTCCACCGATCTCGACGGAGACAGGCAAGCCCCAATTCATCGGCGATACTTTGCCGTGTACTTCTGAATGCGCGGATTCGTGGCTTTCTGCTCACGAGCAAAGGCGCTGTCTGTCTCATCCATCAGCGCAAGCAGGAAATTTACCCATACGTTCAGGCCGTCTGCCAGCGCATAAAGGTTCATGCTGCCAAAGATGCTGTCACACACCGGCTCTTCAAAAAGACCGTCAATGATCTCGCGCATCTCCTTGTCGCGGCGGTCGGCAATGTTGAAAATCTCAACGCGGTCGCCGCACTTCTGCACCTCATCTGCGTATTTCTCCTGTTTCTTGTCCAGCGTATCAAATGCGTTGTAAAGACGCTGGATAAATGCGCCGTCAGTCGGGTTGAAGCGGATGACGACATCGCCCTTGACGCCGTGGACGGTGTACTCCTGCACGCCGTTCGCAAAACTAAGTTCCATATTTATCTCTCCTTAAATTTGTTTTCAGGAAGCTTTGTATCAGAATGTTGATCTCTGCCGCTTATCGAAAATCAGAAGTTCTCCACGGCCTCGCCCGCGAGATCGTCCCATTTTTCGCTCATGCTGACAATTACACCGGGCGATTTGCGCCGGTAGCCGTCCCCGTCGCCGCAACTGTCAGAAATTGCCGAAATGCTGTCCCATGCCCGCATGACTGCGCCCTCCCCGCTCTGGCAGTCAAGAGCGATAGCGTTAAGGGCTGCGGCCTCTCGGCGGCTGTCCGTAGTCTTTGCGGCTTCGGCTGCGTAGTGACCAACTAACTTTAACATGGTGTGGTTGCTGTCAAATCTCTCCATGAACGCGGAGTAATCAGCCGAGGAAAGAACGCCGGTTTTCATCAGCTCAAGGGCGTTATTGTCGATTGCGTCAGGGTTTGCAATATTGGCGGCGCGCACTGCCTGTTCCAGCTCGGCGCGGATCGTGCGGCGCGTGGCCTTGAAGTTGTCCCAAACGCGGGCGCTCACCTCGTTAAAAATGGCTTCTGCGTCATGCAGCTTTAGCGCTGCGCGGGTTGTTCTAACCTGCTTTTCCTCGGCGCTGTCTCCGGGCTTCCATGCGTTAGCGTCACGGTTGGCCTGCTGCGCCTCTTGGAGTGCGCGGAAAGCGGTGTTGTATTCGCTGCGGGCTTCTTTGAAAGCTGTATCGAGCTTTCGGGCATAAATGTTAAATTCGCTCATGGTGTAAATTATCCTTTCTTTTTCATGCGCTGCCGCGCTGTTTTTTTTAAAGGTCGATAATGATAACGCTTTCGCAGTCTGATAAATAATCTCGTGCTGCCTGTTCCGTCTGAAACACCTTTGCAGGGCTTTGCGGCGCTCTGCAAGCCGCCCACGCGCCATTTTCAAGCAATAGCATAATTGCTACGCCCGTTTGCTTCTGCGCTGCAATCGCCTGTAAACGGGCAATGCGGTCTTTAACGCTGTTGCTCATAGATGGTCACTCTCTAGTTCCGGCAATTCCAGCTTGCCGCGTTCAATGGCTTCGTCAATAAGCTGGTAAAAGCTCAAGCTCAGTCCGTCCACGCCCTCGATTGGGTGCGGATAAAGGACAATGTGCCGCCCATCGTGAGTAACTGCGCCGTGCTGCATCAGGTAGTTGAAAGGATCTTCTTTTGTGTGATACTCTGCGCCGCCCTCGACGATAAAAGTAGTTTCATCGGCTGACAGCGACCTGAGGTATTCCCGCAACGCCGCAAGGCGGATATCAAAATTTTTCTTCATCGCTGTTCCTGCTCCCTTCGCCATGCTTCAAGCTCGTCAAGCTGCTGCATGATGTCTGTGATCTCCGTGTACTTCACCGTCTGCCGTAAAATCTCTGCTGCGGCGCTTACGCGGGTCTGTGCGGGCGCGTCTGCATCCTGCATGATCGTTGCCAGCGTATCCGCAGCGGCGTGCGCCCGCTCCTGCAGCACGTTACGCGCCGCTTCGGTTCGCTCGCGCCGTGCCTCGTTATACTTCTGCATAAACTCAGGGTCGCGTTTTCGGCGATAGATCGTCTGCTCGTTGATCTCGAGCTTTGCCGCCGCGCTCCGCACTGTCGCGGAGATCAAAAGCGCGTCAATAATGGTCTCGTCTCGAATTTTCTTTGCCAAAGTTTGAAAAGCCCCCTTTCCGGCTCTGCTTTATCTGACGTTTCAGTGTTTTTTATTAGTAATACTCCATCAGCGGTTTGCGGATACGCGGGTGCCGCAGGGCTCGTATTGCTTCCCGCCGCGCCTTTGCATCAGGCTTTTGACCAAGCCAAAACTCACTGATGATCGCGTCGCGCTGCGCATCTGTTAGTTGTGCAAGTGCCGCTTGCACAGCCTGTTGAAAGTCCCGCTGTTCGACGTCCTCAAAGGCCTGTTCTGCTGCTTCATCTGAGATTGTGTCACCAAGCGTCAGGTCGCTGTCCTCGTCGCCTATCGGCTCGTCCATCGACCGGCAAACAGTGTTGATGGGGTCACATCGCGTCCGCTGTGTTCGCTGCCCGCAGGCTTCTGTGAACTCCGCCTTGAGCTTAATGCCGTACAGCGTGAGAAATTCACCCTTGTTCACATCCCATGTTGGCAGCGTGTCCATGAGGGAGATAAACGCCACTTGCAGAAGATCACTTTCCTCGACACCCGCACGGCCTTCCATTGCCCGCACCCACCTCAAGGTCTGCTGCCACGCAAAGCGTTCAACCGCCGCCCAAAGTCTCAGAATGTCCGCCTCGCCCGCCTGCACCGCTGCTGCAATTTCGCTTGTTCGCTTATCCTGTGTGTCAAGTGATTTTGCTTGCATATCCGCTCCTCCTGTGGTAAAATCAGAATCGACAAATCGGATTCACCGCAAGAGCCGCTCTCCCTATTTGGGGAGAGCTTTTTTCATAATCGAAAATGACGGTTCATTGCCCGCTCAAACTTATCTCGATCATCAGCAGGCAAAAGCGGAATTACACGGTGCTGTATTTCGTCACGCTGGCGATAGCGCTCACGCTTCCGGCGTGCCGGTTTGATTTTCGCTAAAATGCTGGCCGCGGCCTCAATATTCATGCTGTAACCCTCCCTGTGACCTTGTAGAAGGTCGCGTCAACGTGACCAGTCGCGCCGCGTCGGTTTTTATCGAGCCACAACTCCAACAAAGATGGCGATTCCATGCGCTCACCTGTCTCACACGGCGGATTGTGCAGCAGCGTCACCGTATCCGCGTCCTGCTCGATAGCGCCGCTCTCGCGTAAATTTGCCATCGTAGCCCGAAAGCTACCAGAACGGTCAGAGGCCGCTGCGCGGTTGAGCTGGCACAAACACAGCACAGGGATGTTCAGCCTCAGTGCAAGCAGCTTCAAGGCCCTGCTGTTCCTTGTGGTCGCCTCGTAAAGCGAAAGCCGAGCTTCCGGCGGTTCAAGCAGCCCGAGGTGGTCGAGGATCAGCAGGCCCGGCTTCTCGCGATAGGCCAGCGCCTCCACCTGCCGAACGTTCATACCCGTGCGCTTGTTGAATACAAGCGGCAACGCGGAGAGCGCTGTCGTCCCCTCGGCAAAGCGCGTGTACTCGTTGTCCGTAAGCCTGCCGCCGAACATGAGCCGCGCCGATGACAGGCCGCCGATGTTGCCGACAAGGCGAGCGGAACAGTCCTCTGCGCTCATTTCAAGTGACAAGTATAATACCTTGACTCCGTTTCTTGCTGCATTGAGCGCGATTTGCAAGGCGAGCGCTGATTTTCCGACCGCCGGTCTTGCACCGATGACGTGTAACCCGCCGTTAATGAAGCCACCGCCGAGCAGTTTATCGAATCTCAGAAGGCCCGAGGCCACACAAGGCACTCTGCCTCCGACCTGCTCAGAAACGCGGTATCCGAGCTGCATCAGCACCGCCGTAAGCGTTTGCGAATCGCCGCGTGTGTTTTCCTCGGCAAGCCGCTGCAAAGCCTCCTGTGCGCGTCCAAGCGCGTCTGTAGGGTCATGCTCGGCGGTCATCAGTTCTTCGCCGATCTTTCGCAAGGAACGTGCAAGCGCAGCTTCCTTGACCGCTGCTAAGTAAACATCGAGGTTCGCCGTGGTTGGCGTTGTGTCCATCAATCCAGCAATCAGCTTGTCCGTCACATCGGTGCAATTGCGTCCCGCTTCCACTCTGACGGTCAGCGCATCAAAGCTGCCGCTTTCCTCGTACTGATGACGCATCGCCCGGAAAATCTCTTGCAGCGGCACGGAAGAAAACATATCGTCGGGAAGCTCTGCCGCCTCCGGAAACAACGACGGGTCAATCAGCAGCGAACCGAGTACGCCGTACTCGTTCAGAATAGAATTCACGCTCTCACCTCCATGTGTCCGTAGCCTCGTCGTACTGCCTGGGCTTGGGAACTGCGGAAGATTGTTCTCCGCCGTAGCCTTGACGCTCCCAAGTCCTGACGCAAGCCTTCCAATCCTTGATAGGCTTTCCTTTCCCTTGCACCCAGCCGTTTGCAGCGTAGTAATCAAGGAAGTATGCTGCGTCTACGCTGTTTTCCCGTTCGATACAGTAAGCCTGTACTTCCTCAAGAGTAGGAGGAATAAAGCGAGCGCGTGGCGGCGTAGCCGCCTTATTATCTATCTCTTCTCTTTCCTTATCTATCCTTACCTGTGTATCCGATTTGGATACATCTTGTATACATTGCGTATCCACATGACTATACCGTCCATTTTCAGCGATAGATAGGCGCTGCTTTTCTTCGGTGTAAATGGATGGTGTGTAGCGATCACGCTGGATATAATTGTTCACTCGCCAGTCTCGAATTACGCACACACCGGATTCAAACGGGATAACAAAGCCCTTAGCAATCAGCAGTTTCAAATCGTCTCCAGCAGCGCCGACCATTGCCGTAATCCGTTTTGGTGATGAAACAAAACCGTCATCGTCTGCTCTCATACCGAGGTGAAAATAAAGGCTTTGTGAACTTGCCGGAAGGTCGAGAAACGAATCCGTGTCAACAACATCGAGCGAAAACATCCTCCGTTTCGCCATTACCAACCCTCCAAAAATTCCTGACCCATCATCCGTGCGAGCACATCCTCTGCAACACGGGCGACAGCGCTGATTTCACGAGCGCGACGAGACATGGAGCGAATGAAACGTTTGACTTCGTCCTCAGTCGTGGGAAGAAAGTAGCCAGACTGATTGTCGGACAGGATCAGCGTCCCGGCCTTTCGTTCCCGCTGAATGCGTCGGCGAATCGACCTCTCATCTTCTCCCGTGAGCTGGACAAGCTCTGTGAGCGTCACACCGTTTTCGCTACCCCCATGTAGCAAGTCAGAAATAAGTAGCTTTTTTTGCGTCGCTGTGGTATTCTTTTGATGGGAAAGTGTGGTCGCCAAACCGCTTCCCGTCGCCCTTGTCGGTGTTCCCACACCGGCGAGGGCGTTTTCTTTTTTATCCCTCATTATCGATTTTCACCCCTGACTGTTCATTGAGCCACTGCTCAAATGCTTTCACAGGAATCCGCACACAACCGCCTAATCGTACGACGGGAAATCCGGGGATTCTCATCCATCGATAGACTGTTGGACGGCTGGCGTGCATTGCCTCGGCTAGCGTAGTGGGCGTATATGCCAAAATTTCCATCATTCCGTCTCCTTCTCCAACTTAGAGATAGCTTCAAGAATAAGCTTCTCCTTGCTACAGGAAAGAGGAACTCGCAGCCAACGAGTAATAGTTGGTTCGCTGATGCCAATACACGACGCGATCTTCCACAATGGGATTCCCGCGCTTTTTGCTCGCTGCCGCAAAGATAAATTTTCCATTTAGCTATCCTCCTACTTGACTTGCTGAATCAAATCTGCTATCATCGCCTTGATGATGATTTAATTCTACCGATTCGCTTCATTTTTTCAAGTCGATGTAAGTAAAATTTAATCGACTTATTTCTGCAATAGTTGATTTTGCTCGTACTTGTAGGAGGCCTGATATGACTAGGGAAGAACAATCTGTAAAGATGGGAAAGCGCCTAAAAGCCTTAAGAGAAGAAACTCCTTTAAATGGGAAAAAAATGTCCCATGAAAAGTTAAAAGAGAAACTAAAAGAAATATACGGGGTTGAAATCAGTAGAGACAGCCTAATGAACTATGAAGTAAGCGATGTCAATCATTCTAAGTTTGGCACTAACTTAAAAATGAATGTCGAATACTTAAACTGTCTTTCTAGTTTTTATGGTGTATCGACTGACTATTTGCTTGGTCGATCTGACGCTAAAACAGCAAATGAGGATATACAAGTTGCTTGTAAGACAACTGGTTTATCCTCAGATGCTATCGAGTCGCTACGATTTGACCACAGCCAGTCAAAACGGCGCGATATATTCGCCTTTGAAGATTTCTTAATAAAGGAAAGCTATGTTACTTTTTGGGCCGTTCAGATGCGCAATAGTGTCAAAAATATAATTCAAGTTAATTCTCTTCAATCAAAATTAGGCTCAGATATTGTAACGGATGAAACGAATTTTCACCGATGGCTGGCAATGAGTAGCTTTGAAAAATCTTTTAATAAGGCCGTGGAGGAATTTGCCAATCTTTATTCAGATGACTTAAAAATTGCAGACACAAATGCTTATCTCACTGCACGAAAAAACGAGTATGAAAAGTATCTAAAACGTATTGAAGAACTACAGTCAAGCCAAAAGTAAAAAACCGCCCCCGGTGTTGCAGCACCGAGGACGGTTATAGGGGGCAGCAAACTGATAGCCTACTGCCCTCCAATCATAACAAATGCAGGAGGAAAAAGCAATGCCAAGAAAAGCAAATACGCGCGCCGCGTCGGGCGCAGGCAGCATCCGGCAGCGGCCTGACGGTCGATGGGAAGCCCGTGTGACCGTCGGCAATGACCCAGGCACAGGAAAACCGATTCGCCGCAGCATCTACGGCAACACGCAGAAAGAAGTGTTGACCGCCATGCGCGACGCGCAAAAAGCGATCGACGACGGGCTTTACATAGAGCCGACGCGCCTGACACTTGCGCAATGGCTCGATATCTGGCAGAGCGATTATCTGCTCTCGCAGAAATACGGCACGGTCAAGACCTACAAGGCCCAAATCGCAACGCACATCAAGCCCGCCCTCGGCGCGGTGAAACTCACCAAACTCACGCCGCATATCATCCAGGGCTTTTACAACGATCTGCTCGCCAATGGCCGCATTGTTCCCAAACGGGACAAGCAGGGCAAGATCATCAAAAAGGACGGCGTCGCCGTCACGGAGACCGCACCGCTCAACGCAAAGACCGTGCGCAATGTTCACGGCGTTCTGACAAAGGCCCTTTCTCAGGCCGTCAAGGTGGGCTACATCGCACGCAATCCGTGTGACATGGTAGACCTTCCCCGCGTCGAGAAAGCGCAGATCATGCCGCTCACCGACGAACAGGTCAAGTCTTATCTCGCCGCAGCGGATACCGACAACGATTATGGAGATATTCTGAAAGTAATTCTCTTTACCGGCCTGCGTGAAGCCGAAGCGCTGGGGCTGACATGGGATTGTGTCGACTTCAAGAAAGGCACGCTCAAGATTTGCAAGCAGTTACAGAAGCGCCCCGCCGAGGCTGGCGGCTTCCAGTTTGCCGCCCTCAAAAACGACAAGACGCGCATCCTGCGCCCCGCTCCCTTCGTCATGGATATGCTGCGCGCCGTTCGCTCCAAGCAGGCGCAAAGGCGTTTACAGGCCGGTGATCTTTGGCAGGACTGGATAGATCCCGCCAAGCAGTACGCCGCCTGTCGGCTCGTTTTCACAAATGCGCTCGGCGACCACCTGCACCCGCAGCGCCTTTATGCGCATCATAAGAAGATTGCAGCCAAAGCAGGAGCGCCGGACGCCCGTGTGCATGATCTGCGCCACACCTTCGCCGCGCTCTCCCTGCAAAACGGTGACGACGTGAAGACCGTGCAAGAAAATCTCGGCCATGCGACCGCCGCTTTTACGTTGGACGTTTACGGTCACGTCTCAGAGCGCATGAAGGAGGACAGCGCCGCCCGGATGCAGGGCTATTTTGAAAATCTCAAAAAGGCATGAAAAAAGCTCCGTCGATCTCATCATCGGCGGAGCTGCTTTTGTCCCCGTTAAGGGGTAAAACTTTTAATTGGGGTAAACTTAGGGGTAAAACGTATTCTACGAAAACGCAAATGCAACTTTTCTGCGTCCAAAGTGCCTAAATCACGCAGCAAAAAGAAAGAACCGCAACCTTTCGGTTGCGGTTCTTTGGCAGCGGGAGAAGGATTCGAACCCTCACATACGGAGTCAGAGTCCGCTGTGCTACCATTACACAATCCCGCTATATTGCGTTGTTCGCCGCGCTGTGTCGTTCAGCGAACAAATGCTATTATAGCAGGAACTTTGCATTTGTCAACAGGAAATTTTCTAAAAAATCAAAATTTGGAAAATTCCTGCCTCTTCCCCACTTTCCCGTCACATCCAGATGGCGAACAAACGCAGCAGCGGCTCGAACACGCGGCGCAGGACGCTGCGCTTGGCCCACTCCTCCGCCGTGACGAGGTGGCTGCGGTCGACAATCATATCCATGTCCTCAAGCAGCGATTCGATCATCGGCACGCTGTAGACCATCACGCCGCACTCATAGTCGAGCTCAAAGCTGCGGTAGTCCATATTCGCCGAGCCAACAAAGGCTGCTTCGCGGTCGACCATGATGCTTTTTCCGTGCAGAAAGCCAGGGGTATAGCGGTATACCTTTACGCCGTGTTTGATGAGCTCGCCAAAGTACGACTCCGCCACGCAGTCGGCGTACCAGTGGTCAGGCTTGCCCGGCAGCATCAGCCGCACGTCCACGCCCCCGTCGCCCGCGATGCACAATGCACGCATCAGGCTCTCATCGGGGATGAAGTACGGCGTCGTGATATAGAGGAAGCGCCGCGCGCCGGAGATCATCTGGAGGAACACATCCTCGGCCGGATTGTCGGGGTTGTTCTGCGGTCCGTCGGTAAACGGCTGGCAGAAGCCCTCGCTTTTGACCGGCGTATGGGGGCGGTAATAGTCATGCTCGTTGTGCATCACGCCGCCGAGGTTCACACACATGCGGATAAAGCTTGCCGTCAGGCCCCAGGCGCCCTCGCCTTCAAGACATACGCCGCTGTCCTTCCAGTAGCCGAAGCGCTCGATGAGATTGGCATATTCGTCGGCGATGTTCACGCCGCCGGTGTAGGCGACGTCACCGTCGATGCAGGCGATCTTGCGGTGGTCGCGGTAGTTGAAGTGCAGGCGGTTCACATACTCGTGCACGGGGTTGAAGATGAATACCTCGACGCCCACCTCGCGCAGACGGTCGATCGTCTCGCCGGAAAAGCGCTTGATGTTGCCAAAGTCGTCGAAGATGATCTTGACCTCAACGCCCTCGCGTGCCTTGGCGCAGAGGATCTTTTCAAGCTCATCCCAGAGCTTTCCCTCAGCCAGAATGAAGTATTCAAGGAAGATGAAGCGCTCAGCCTTGGCTGCGCGGTCGATGAGATTACGCAGCAAAATCGCGCCCTCGGGCAGGTACGTGACAGAGGTATTCTGATAGAGCTGGAAGTCGCGGCGGCAGAGGTAGTTTGCCGTGCGCGACCAAGCGGGCAGCTGGCGCGTGAGCTTGTCGACGGCGATCTCACTGCGCATGCGCACGCTCTCCGGCTCGTCAGGAAAGCGCTTGGTGTTCTGCGGCAGATGGCGCTTCTGCGCCGCGCCGCCCCAGAGGAACCAGAGAATCATACCCACTGGCGGGGCCAGCAAAAGCAGGATGAACCAGATGAGCTTATAAGAAAGCTCACCTGGTTCATTGTAGATATGCACCGCAAGGAACAGCGCGCCGACCTGTACGACGCCGTAGGCCAGCGCCAGATACTCCTGCATAAAGTAGGAGATGGCGACAACAAAGCCGATCTGCACCGCAAGCAGGACGACGACCAGCATGATCCGCAGCGCCGCAGAAATGCGCCGCTCGCCCTTTTGCTGAATCTGGAATCCCTTCATCGCAGTCTCAGTCCCCTCCTGTTGGCTGTTCCCTGTTTTTGATTTTTTGTTTTCCTCAGTTCTTCTCGTAGCGCTCGTTCTTCTCGTTCAAAAGCTCGGTCTTGATGTCGTAGAGCTTCTGCGAGAGGTCCACATAATAGTTATGCGGGTTATCGAAGCGCTTGACCTCGTCCCAGAGGGTATCGACCTGCTCGGTGCAGTATTTTTTGATCTCCTCGATGCCGGGACGCTTGTAGACGAGCTTGCCTTTCTGGTAGATGGGCACGAGCAGCTCGCGCGCTTCGAAGTGATAGACTTCCTTACGCTTCCACGTGGCGTCGGGGTCGAAGATCTCAAGATTCCGGCTGTCGTCCACGGTCTCGTCGTAGACCGTCAGATAGTCGGCGATGGCCTTGCCGGTGTCACGGCCATAGAAGCGGTAGAGCTTCTTGAAGTGCGGTGTCGTGATCTTGCCGACGTTCTCGCTGATCTTGATCTTGGGGACGATATTGCCGTCCTTGTCCTCCACTGCGACGAGCTTATAGACGCAACCGAAGACCGGCTCGCTCTTGGCGGTAATGAGACGCTCGCCGACGCCGAAGGCGTCGATCTTCGCGTCCTGCATCCAGAGATCCTGAATAAGGTACTCGTCGAGCGAGTTCGAAACGGTGATGGTGCATTCCGTCCAGCCCGCCTCGTCGAGCATCTTGCGCGCCTTGCGGGAAAGATAGGCGATGTCGCCGCTGTCCAGGCGGATGCCGCACTTTTTGATGCCAAGCGGCTTCAAGATGTCGTTGAACGCTTTGATGGCGTTGGGAATGCCGGACTTTAAGGTATTATAGGTGTCGACAAGCAGGACGGCGTTCTGCGGATAGTATTTGCAGTAGGTCGCGAATGCGTCATACTCCGTGTCGAACATCTGCACCCAGGCATGGGCCATCGTGCCGAGCGCGGGCGTGCCGTAGAGCTGGTCGGAGATGGTGCAGGCAGTGCCGCAGCAGCCCGCAATATAGGCAGCACGAGCGCCGTCGATGGCGGCGGCGGAGCCCTGCGCGCGGCGGGAACCGAACTCCATCACGGCGTGGCCCTTGGCGGCGCGGACGATGCGGTTGGCCTTGGTGGCGATCAAGCTCTGATGGTTCACGGTCAAAAGCGCGAACGTTTCAAGCAGCTGCGCCTCGATCGCGGGCGCGCGCACGACGACCATCGGCTCTTTCGGGAAGACGGGCGTGCCCTCGGGCACGGCGTAAATGTCGCCGCTGAAGTGGAAGCTTGCAAGATAGTCGAGGAATTCCTCACAGAAGATACCTCTCCCGCGCAGGTAGTCGATGTCCTGCTGGTCAAAGTGCAGATCCTCGATATAGTCGATCAGCTGGTCGAGGCCGGCGGCAATGGCGTACCCGCCTCCGTCCGGCACCGAGCGGAAATAAACGTCGAAATAGGTAATGCGATCCTGGAACCCTGCTTTCAAGTAACCATTGCCCATAGTCAACTCGTAGAAGTCGCAGAGCATGGTCATATTGAGCTTCTGATCGGTTTTCATAGTCACCTCATAGTGTCACGGCGCGGACTGTGCCGCGCCTTGTAATAGGTGCATTATATCTTGCATACCAAAATAAAGCAAGGCTTTCCGCCCTTTTTCCGCTTTTTACTTGACTTTATCCATTGCGTCCCCTATGATAAAGGGACTTTCTAAAGAAACGGAGCATCACAATGGGTGTTATTTTAGGCATTGACATCGGCGGTTCGAGCACGAAGATCGTCGGTCTTGCCCCCGATCTTTCCGTCATCGACATGCTGCGCGTCAAGGCTGACGATCCGCTCACCTCGCTCTACGGCGCGATGGGCAATTTCCTTTCCACACATCATCTCCAGCTCTCCGACATCCGCCACATCGCGCTCACGGGCGTAGGCTCTTCGTATGTCGAGGGCGATATCTACGGTGTGAAGACCATCAAGGTCGAAGAATTTCCCTCTGTCGGCGTGGGCGGCCTTGCCCTCTCGGGCAAGGAGCACGCGGTCGTCGTCAGTATGGGCACGGGCACGTCGTTTCTCTGGGCCAACAAGGGCGGAGAGATCCGTCACCTCATCGGCAGCGGCGTGGGCGGCGGCACGCTCGCGGGCCTCAGCTCGCTCACAACAGGCGTGCACCAGTACGCGCTGATCCGCAAGCTCTGCCAGGACGGCGACCTCAGCCACATCGACCTGACGATGGCCGACCTCTCGCGCGAGCAGGTGGGCGACCTGCCGCCCGAGGCCACGGCGGCGAACTTTGCCAAGGTCGCCGACGACGCGACGCCGTCGGACAAGATGCTTGGCATCGTCAACCTGGTGCTCCAGTCCATCGGCACAATGTCGGTGCTCGCGTGCAAGTGCTGCGGCACGGACACGGTCGTCCTCACAGGCGCGCTGACGATGCTGCCGCCGGCAAGGGAGACGTTCGAGCTGTTCAAACAGCTCTACCATGTCAATTTTATTATTCCCGAAAACGCGACGTTTGCTACCGCCATCGGCGCGGCGCTGTACAGCGTGAGAGAAAATTGATGAAAACTATTCAAAAAAGTGCCTGCCATCCGGCAGGTACTTTTTATTTTCAAACGCTTGTTCTATTTCGCATTTTATGCTACACTGTTCGTGAAACGAGGTGAACGCAATGGACCGCATCATTCTGCACTGCGACTGCAACTGCTTTTACGCCTCCTGCGAGCTTTTGAGCCATCCCGACCTGCGCCAGCTTCCCGTCGCGGTCTGCGGCGATCCAACGGAGCGCCACGGCATCATCCTGGCAAAAAATGAACCGGCGAAGCGCTGCGGCGTCAAAACGGCGGAGACCATCTGGAAGGCCAAGCAGAAGTGTCCCGGCCTCATCCTGCTGCCACCGCACCACCGCCTCTACGCCGAATACTCGAAAAAAATCAATGCCGTCTACGGCGAGTACACTGACTTAGTCGAGCCGTTCGGCATCGACGAGAGCTGGCTGGATGTGACAAATTCCCTCCACCTCTTCGGCGGGGACGCCAGAGCGCTCGCCGACACGCTGCGAGGCCGCATCAAGCGCGAATTTGGACTGACGATCTCGGTCGGCGTGTCATTCAACAAGGTGTTCGCCAAGCTCGGCAGCGACTATAAAAAGCCTGACGCCACGACCGTCATCGCACGCGACAGCTGGCGCGACATCGTCTTTCCCCTCCCCGTCGGCGATCTTTTGTTCGTCGGCCGCAGCGCACAGGAGCTGCTCGGCCGCTACGGCGTGCGCACGATCGGCGAACTCTCAAAATGCAGCGAGGAAATGCTCGAAACTCTGATGGGCAAAATGGGCTCGCAGCTCTACCGCTATGCCAACGGCCTCGACGACTCCCCCGTCCGCGGAGCGGCGGACCGCGGGCCGATCAAATCCGTTGGTAATTCGACGACGTTCCGCCGCGACCTGACGCGCTGGGATGAGGTGCAAAGCGGCATCTCGCTGCTTTCTGACAGTGTGGCGATGCGCCTGCGGCGCTACGGGCTCTACTGCGGCGGCGTACAGGTCGGCATCAAAAACAGCCGCTTTCAGGTCTTTTCGCGCCAGACGACGCTCGACCACAGCACGCACCTGATGCGCGAGATCAACGATACCGCGCTCCGCCTTGCAAAGGACTTGTGGAAAGCACCCGACCCTATCCGGCTCCTCTCCGTCACGGCACTGCATCTGACCGAAGAAGCGCAATCCTACCGCCAGCTCGACCTGCTCGGCACAGACGACACACAGCAGGAAAAGCAGGAAGCCGTCGAATCTGCAATGGACGCCCTGCGCAAAAAATTCGGCCGCGGCGTCATCTCCTACGGTACCGCCGAAGACACCATCAGCGGCGAAAAAATCGAACGCGATTAAATGCGCCGCAGGCTTTCGCGCCCGCAGGCGCGAAATGATCTTAATCGTAAATTCCGACGACATGTGCGTCGGAATTTACTCTTCTCACTCCGCGCGTGTCGCAGCCGCCCTGCGGGCGGCAAGGCACGAAGCGGAGTGCAATTTTATCGGAGAGACGGCTTCGCCATCTCTCCGATAATCTCAAAAGCGGGGATTCTCTTTGAGAGAATCCCCGCTTTTGAAACGTCAGTTTATGAGCCACTCCGGCCTTGACCGCTTCTTGATGCCGGACACGACCCCCATCGCACCGAAGAGCGTGACGACGGACGAGCCGCCGTAGCTGAAAAACGGCAGCGTCAGCCCGATGACCGGCATAAGGAACAAGCACATGCCGAGGTTCGCGATCGTCTGGAAAATGAGCATGCCCGCCATGCCGACGCACACAAGGCTCTCCATGCGCGTCGGCGCTTCGCGCGCGACAATGAGGCAGCGGACAATGATGGCCAGCAGCAGCACGATGACGAGAAGGCAGCCGATAAAGCCCAGCTCCTCGCCGCAGACGCAGAAGATGAAGTCTGTCTGCCGCTCGGGAAGACTCGACCGGTACAACGACTGCGTCTGCGTGCCGTTGAAGAGGCCCTGCCCCGTCAGCTTGCCCGAGCCGAGAGCGAGCATTCCGCGCGTCTGCTGCCAGCCCTTGCCCTCGGGCTGGTAGCTGTGGTCCAGAATGACCTTGATGCGGTCGTACCAGTCGCCGCGCAGGAGATTGAAATTCCACGCAGCAAGGAATCCGCCCACCGCGCCGCCCACGCCGAGGAAGAGCCACCGCAGGGCAAAGCCCGCGGCAAAGGCCATGCACAAGAAGACGAAGAGATAGACAAGCCCGCTGCCCGCGTCCTTGGAGAGGATATAGTAGAAGACAAACATCGCGCCCGCGTGCGCCGTGGGCTGGATGACATTGGAAAAGCGCGTGAGGTCCTTTTTCTCCTGCAGCAGCGCAAGCTGGCGCGCCAAGAGGATAATGAACGTGATCTTCACGATCTCGGCGGGCTGAACGGTGATGGGAAAATTCTCCAAAAAGCCGACGCCGAGCCTTTTGCCGATGTCGTTCACGCCGAGCCAGGCGCGGTTGCCGTTTCGCGTGAGACCGAAGGGCGTGCGCAGCAGCAGAATGAAGCCGAAGTTGAACGCCAGCAGCCACTTCCATTTTTTTCCGACCTCCGACACGTCGATGCTGGAGAGCAGGAAGTAGAGCAGCACGCCCAGCAGCAAGCCAAATCCCTGAATGGCAACATATTTAAAGGTATTGCGGAAATGCGTGGCGCTCGCGATGAGCACCATGCCGTAAAGCGTGGAAACGGTGCACAGCGACAGCAGCACCATATCCGACTGCCGCACCACGTCACTTAAAAAATCGCGGAATCTGTTCACAGCCTCACGCTCCCTTCGCACAAAGTTTTCGATGTATTTTAGCACAATTTTACCCGTCTGTAAACGCACATTTCTCCCTCTTTCCGCAGAAAAGGAATTGTAAAGGCCGGCGCGCTGTGCTATACTATTTGGTAATATGGGTGAAAATGGGGTCAAGGAGGCGAAACCATGCAATTTCTGTCGCACAGCACGCAGGAGACCGAGGCGATTGGCGAAGAGCTTGCCCAAAAGCTCCGCGGCGGCGATGTGCTCGCCTTCACGGGCTCGCTCGGCATGGGAAAGACCGCCTTCACGCGCGGTCTTGCGCGCGGCCTTGGCTGCCGCGGACGCGTCACGAGCCCGACGTTCACCATCGTCAACGAGTACGAGGGCAGAACGCCGCTCTTCCATTTTGATATGTACCGCCTCGGCTCGTCGGACGAGCTGTTCGACATCGGCTGGGACGATTATCTCGCCCGCGGCGGCGTCTGTGCCGTCGAGTGGAGCGAGCGCGTCTCCGACGCGCTGCCGGAGGACACGATCTTTGTCGACATCGCGCGCACAGACGAGCACGAAGACTGGCGCACCATCACGGTCACAGGAGGCAGATTCGCATGAAAATTCTCGCTCTGGAAACATCGGCGAAGAGCGTTTCCTGCGCCGTCGTCGAAGACGGCGCGCCGCTCGCCTCCGCCTATCAGTGCACGGGTCTGACGCACAGCCGGACGCTTCTGCCGATGGTGGATGCGATGCTCAAAAACGCCGATCTGACGCTCGATGATATCAATGCCATCGCCATCGCGGCGGGGCCGGGCTCGTTCACGGGCCTTCGCATCGGCATTGCGGCGGTCAAGGGCCTTGCCTGGGCCGCAGACAAGCCGTGCCTCGGCGTTTCGACGCTCGAGGCCATGGCACAGAATGCCGCGCACATCGACGGGCTTATCGTCGGCGCGATGGACGCGCGCCGCTCGCAGGTCTATAACGCCGTTTTCGAGGCAAAGGGCGGCGAACTCACGCGCCTGACGCCGGACCGCGCGATCTCGCTCGAAGCGCTCTGCGCGCAGCTTCAAGGCAAGCAGCAGCCCATCACCGTCCTCGGCGACGGCGGCGTGCTGTGCTATCGTTATTTAGAAGAGCACGGCGTCAAGTGCTCGCTCGCGCCCAGTATGCTCCTTTATCAGAGCGCCGTGGGCGTCGGCCTTGCGGCCGAGCGCGCCTATGCGCGCGGCGAGGCCGTGAGCGCGCAGGAGCTTCTCCCCGTTTATCTGCGCCCCGCGCAGGCAGAGCGCCTGAGAAGCTCCAAATTGAACCAGTAAGCAAAAACACATTAAAATATATTTTTTCGGAGGTCAAAGCAATGGAAGCCAAATTCAACGAGAAAGTACACATCATGAACCACCCCCTCGTCGCTCACAAGCTCACCATCATGCGCGATGAAAACACCAGCGTCAAGGATTTCCGCGAGCTCGTGTCCGAGATCGGTATGCTCATCACCTACGAGGCCACGCGCGACCTCCCGCTGACCACCAAGCACATCAAGACCCCCATCTGCGAGATGGACGCCCCCACGCTCGCAGGCAAGAAGTTCGTTGTCGTCCCCATCCTGCGCGCCGGTCTCGGTCTGGTCGACGGCGTGCTGCGCATGGTGCCCTCCGCCCGTGTGGGCCACATCGGCATGTACCGCGATGAAGAGACGCTCGAGCCCCACCCCTACTTCTGCAAGATGCCCAAGGACGTGGCCGAGCGCGACGTGATGATCGTCGACCCGATGCTCGCTACCGGCGGCTCTGCCTGCGAAGCCATCGGCGAGATGGTCAAGCGCGGCTGCAAGCACATCACGCTCATGGTGCTCGTCGCCGCTCCCGAAGGCATCAAGGCCGTTCAGGAGAAGTACCCCGACGTCAACATCTACGCCGGCGCACTCGATGATCATCTCAACGAGCACGGCTACATCGTCCCCGGCCTCGGCGACGCGGGCGACCGCATTTTCGGCACGAAGTAACTGCAATGAAACCGACTTACGTCGCTTTCATTGAGAAAGATTCGCGTCGCTCTGTGCCTCATTGTCTGCACAAGCAGACAATTCGACACTCGCTTTGCACAAAGAGTAATTCCTGACGCACATGTCGTCAGGAATTACGATTTTATTGTTTTCCGCCTGCGGGCGGAAAATGGTACGAAGAATCTTCACAATTTTGTCATTGCATTATTGTGTTCCATTCGTTATAATGATTGGGCATTTTCAATAGCACTTTTGCAAATCTGCAAAACCCAATAATTGAGAGGACTGAACAAACAAATGAGTGCATCCAGAGAAAAGAAGAGCCGCCAGGAGAATCTGGCAGGCGGTTATGTCGATCCCCGGACGAAGCGCGAAAAGGACGAGCAGGCGAAGGATCGCCGCAGCAATGCCCTGTATATCGCCATCGCCGTCATCTTCGTGATCGTTGGTATCGTCGTCACGGTCGCCAACTCCAAGGTGATCGAACGCAACGCCGACGCCGTGACCATCGGCAACGAGACCTACACGGCCGCCGACGTGAGCTACTTCTACAACACCATTTACAGCAGCTTTGTCTCCAAGAACTCCTATTACCTGAGCGTTTACGGTTTGGACACCAGCAAGTCGCTCAAGGAGCAGGACTGCCCCATCAACGGCAGCACCTGGTACGACTATTTCCGCGATCAGGCGCTCGAGAGCCTCAAGTCTTACGCCCTGCTCGCGCAGAAGGCGGAGGCCGAGGGCTTTGACGGCAGCGAGGCCGTGGAGCAGTCCGTGCAGGATACGTTTGCCGATCTGGACGCTGCCGCCGCTTCCGCCGGTTACACCCGCGCGCAGCACATCAAGGCCGTCTGCGGCCCGCTGGTCAACGAGAAGGTCTTCGAGCGCAACATCCGCATGATCGCGCTCGCGCAGGCTTACTCCGACAGCTACTCTGACTCCCTGTCCTACACCTCCGACGAGGTGCAGGCCGCTTACGACGCTGATCCCAAGAGCTATCAGAGCGCCGACATTGAGTACATTCTCTTCACCTCCGCTGCCGGCGACGACGCAACGGACGAAGAAAAGGCCGAGCTTCTCGAGCAGGCCAAGCAGAAGGCCGAGACCGCTCTCTCCCGCTATGCGCAGGGTGAGACGTTCGACACCATCGGCGAGGATATGGAAGGCTCCTATGCGCACATCGGCTATGCTGAAAACGGCGCTTCCGATATGCTGACCTGGGCATTTGACGATGCCCGTCAGGAGGGCGACACCACCGTCGCCGCCTATGGCGAGAAGGGTTATTACGCTGTGCTCTTCCACTCCCGCAGCCGCAACGACTATCACACGGTTTCCGTGCGTCATATCCTTGTTGACAGCGAGGAGAAGGCCAACGAGCTCCTGCAGCAGTACAACGACGGCGAGAAGACCGAGGACGCCTTCGCCGCGCTGGCCGTCGCCAACTCCACCGACCCCGGCAGCGCCAGCAACGGCGGCCTGTACTCCAACATCTACAAGGGTGAGATGGTCCCCTCTTTCGAGGACTGGTGCTTCGATCCCGCGCGCCAGAGCGGCGACACGGGCATCGTCGAGTCCAGCAACGGCTATCACGTGATGTACTTCGTCGAGACCAATCCCCAGCCCTACTGGTACTACAAGGCTGACCTTGATCTCAAGAACGACGCTTACGACGAGTGGTACGCCGGTATCACCGACGGCGTTGAGACCGAGCAGCTTGACGGCATGAAGTACGTCGGGTAAATCTCCCTACTTACGACAAAATAAGCTGCCGGTTTCTGACCGGCAGCTTATTTCTTTTTGATTCTGACTTTTGAGGCGACACTATGGACAATCAGTTTTTACGCACGCAGATGCTGCTCGGCGGCGACGCGATGAATCAGCTACACCGCAGCCATGTGGCCGTGTTCGGCCTTGGCGGCGTGGGCAGCTACGCGGTCGAGGCGCTGGTACGCTCAGGCGTCGGCGAGCTGACACTCATCGACGATGACACTGTCAGCCCCACAAATTTGAACCGTCAGCTCGAGGCACTGCACTCCACCGTCGGCCAAAATAAGACCGACGCGCTCGCCGCGCGCTGCCGCGACATCAACCCCGATGTCAGACTGCACCTCATCTGTGCGCGCTACGACGCCGCGCACCGCGAGGACTTCTTCACCGCGCGCTACGACTACATCCTCGACGCGATCGACACGGTGTCGAGCAAGCTCGACCTCATCCAGACGGCGCAGGCTCGAGGCATTCCCATCCTCTCCGCCATGGGCACGGGGAACAAGCTCGACGCCTCGCAGCTGTGTATCACGGACATCTCCAAAACGCGCAACTGCTCGCTTGCGCGCGTGATGCGCAAGGAACTGCGCGACCGCGGCGTCAAGCACCTGCGCGTGATCTACTCCCCCGAGCTTCCCGCCAAGCCCGAGGCGCTGGAAGCGCCCCCGCCGGGCCGCCGCAGCGTACCGGCAAGCCTCGTCTGGGTCCCCGGCTGTGCGGGACTGATGATGGCGGGCGACGTCATCCTGACGCTCGCCGGATGCAAAAAAGAGAAAGAAGGCGGCAGCCAATGATTTTGACCGGTACCATCGTCAATTCCGCCGCGATCGTCGCGGGCAGCATCGCCGGACTTCTGCTCGGCAAGTTTATCCCCGAGCGCTTCAGCGACGCAATGGAAAAGGGCGCGGCGCTCTGCGTGCTCTACATCGGCGTGGACGGCATGCTCGCGGGTGAAAACACGCTCGTCGCCATCCTTTCGATCTCGATCGGCGCGATCCTCGGCGAACTTTTACAGCTCGATGAACACATGCATCAGCTCGGCGACTGGGTCGAGCGAAAATTTGGCGGAAAAGGGTCGAAAACCTCGCTTTCCGATGGATTTGTCACCGCCTCGCTCCTCTTCTGCGTGGGCGCAATGGCCATCATGGGCGCACTCGACTCCGGCCTGACCGGCGACCATTCGACGCTCTACGCCAAGGCGCTGCTCGACGGCATCATTTCCGTCGTCTACGCCTCGACCCTCGGCATCGGCGTCGCGCTTTCAGCTATCCCTATCTTCCTCTATCAGGGTGCCATCGCGCTGGGTGCGTCGTTCCTCGCGCCGTATCTCACAGAAGCGGTCATCCTCGAGATGAAGTGCGTCGGCTCGATTCTCATCCTCGGCCTATCGCTCAACATGCTGGGCCTGACGAAGATCAAGGTGATGAACTACGTCCCCGCCGTGTTCCTGCCGATCTTATTGTGCCGATTTCTGTAAGCAAAAAGAAGCGTTCCATCGAATGATGGAACGCTTCTTTTTTACTCTTCCAAAATGAGCGGCAGGGCGCGGATGCAGCAGCGCTTCATGTCGACATGGCTGTCGTCTAAAAAGCCGACGCCCTCGGCCTTCAAAAGCTCGACCTGACGGTTCGCACCCCCGAAAGCGAAGGCACTTGACACCTCCCCGTCCCGCTTGACGACGCGGTGACACGGGATGACGCCCGGCTCTGGATTCACGTGCAGCGCGTAGCCCACGACGCGGGCGAGGCGCTTGTTGCCGATTGCCGCGGCGATCTGGCCGTAGGTCGCGACGCTTCCGCGCGGGATGAGCTTCACCGCCGCGTATACCTTGTCAAAGGTCGTCATTCGCCTTCTCCTTCTTTTTGAGCCGGCGGGCGAGCAGCAGCCCGCCCACGATCAGGACAAGATAGAATAGATAGTAGGGCCAGTCGTGCCGCAGCCATATCCCCGCGCTCTCCCAAACGATCGGCCAGTCGCCCCCGTCCGCATACTCTCTCGACGTCGACCACAGATCCACCAGATAACCAAGCATAGAGGCCAGGCGGGCGATCGCCAGCGCCGCACCGGCTGCGGCAATGCCAAAACAGATCGGTCTGCCGCGCTTTTTCCAAACCGTACAGGCCGGCACAGCGGCGGCTATCGCCATTGCACCAAGGACGAAATGCAGCGCCGTATACGACTCGAATCCCGTCCGCGCAACGCTCCACACCGCTGCCATCACAACAATTGTCATCACCAGCAGCAGCGCATCGTTGAATATACCGCTCCGCCCGCGCGTATCGCCACCCTGCTTCTGCTCGGCTGCCTGCGGCGCGTCCTCCGATCTTTCCCAGATCAGATAATCCGTCGTCACACCGAAGTACGTGCAGATGGCGCGCAGCTTGTCGAGGTCGGGCGTCGAGTCGCCGCATTCCCATTTGCTGATGGCCTGCCGCGAGACATCCAGCTCCGCGGCGAGCTGCTCCTGCGATAAACCGCGCGATCTGCGCAACAGCTGTAATTTTTCTCCCAGGGTCATGTATTTGTCCTCCGTTTGCTTTGATGCGCCCAGTATAGCCGACTGCGGCGAAAAGCGCCACCAATCAAGGCTTGCAAGTCCGCAACCAAACGTGGCAAAGAGGATTTAGTCCGCTTTTTTCTTGTTCTTTCCAAACAGCGCGCCCACGTCGACCTCCACCAGCACAAGGCTCGCAAGCATCAGCGCCGAGCCGATGTAGCCCTTGACGCCGATGCGCTCACCCAGCAGAAAGAACGCAAAAATCGCCGAAAACACGGGTTCGAGCGTAAAGATGAGACTCGCGCGGCTCGCCGTCGTGTGCTTTTGATAAACGCTCTGGATCACAAGGCAGACGCCTGAACACACGATGCCGAGAAACAGCGCCGCCGCCCAGACCTTTGCCGTACCCGGCAGTGCAGGCGTCTCCAAAAATACGGAGAGCATCAGCATCACCACGCCGACGACGGCAAGGTCGCACACGCCGAGCGCCAGCGGGTCGACCTTTTCATTCGCCACGGCCTTTTCCGTGACCATCAGGTCGACGGAGTAAAACACCGCTGCGAACAGGCAGATGATATCGCCGAACGCGGGCTTGAGCGTCTCGTTCAGCGTCATCAGCGCTAAACCAATAAGACATAAGATCATCGAAACGCCGAATTTCTTCTCCGGCTTTTTGCGATACACGATAAATTCCAAAATCGGCGTCGTCACGACCGAAAGCGCGCAGATGAAGCCCGCGTTCGACACGGATGTGTAAATGACACCGTAGGTCACGCTCGTGTACACGACGACAAGCGAAAGGCCCACTACAATGCTGTACTTGACGGTCTCGTGGCTCGCGTGGAAGACATTTTTGCGAAACACGAATCCCAGCACAACAAACGCCGTCAAAAAACGGAAGGCGTTGAGCGTCAACGGCTGCATATCCCTCAGGCAGATCGCCGTCAGGCAGTTGGAAATGCCCCAGAAGCTCGTCGCCAGCAGCAGCATGAGATCTGCCCTGCGCTGATGTTCCATTGGTTTTCCCTCTCTCTTCTTAAAATCTCTCTTCTCTCATTTGTCAAACGGGCGCCTTGCGGCGTCCGTTTGATTAGTTGATTTTACCATGTCTATTAGGTTTTCGCAAGTGGCATGAGAAAAGAAAATGTAAGAATATAGATGCGCACGCTTCGCTCTTTTTATTCACCAAAACCGCGGAGAGAGGCGAGTTTTCCCGCCTCTCTCCGCTCCGCATCAGATCTTCTGAACCGGCGGCAAAAAGCCGCGCTTCGCATTCACCTCTGTGTCGTCCGACTCGTCGTAGGCGTCGTACGGCGCGGACGGGTCGTGCACTTTCTTCTTGAACGGCGAGCAGAGCTTATCGCGGTGCGCAAAGGCGAAGTAGAGATCGTCCGTCCAGCCGGTGTGGCCCGTCAGGATGACGGGCCGCAGGCCGCGCGTGCGAAGCTTCTGCTCCAACTCCGCCAGCGACTTGACTGCGAGCTTGTTGCTCTCCGCCAGCGCGGAAATGAAGCTGTAGCCGCCGTCCGCGCCGAACCAGATCGTATCGCCCGTGAAGAGGTACCTGTCGTCAATGAGGTACACCATATGCCCCCACGTGTGGCCAGGGACGAGGAAGCATTCGATCTTGATGCCGTCGACCTCGAAGACCTGCCCGTCGTGCAGCAGCACCTTTTCGTTGTTAATGGTCACCTGCGGCAGCTTGTAGAGGTGGTAGATCACCTTGCGGCGCACCTCGCCGGTAAGGTATTTGTTCTCGATCTCGCCGATATAGAGCTTCGCGTCATGGAAAAGGCCGGGGCTGTCCGCCTCCACCGCGCCGACATGGTCGGTGTCCTGATGGGTGATGAGGATATGGCGGATGGACTTCGGGTCGATGCCGAGCCAGCCCATCTTTTCCTCAAGACGGTCATAGTTGTAGCCCGCGTCGACCATGATGGTCGTCTCGCCCTTGCGGTAGAAAAAGATGTTCGCCACCCATTCGCGCACGCAGGCGACATGTTCATCGACCCAGCCGGTGTTCAGCGGCTTGAAGATCTCCTTGCCGCGGTACATCTTGCTCATTTCCTTTTTCTGAAATTCGGTAGCTTGCTTGGACACGCCCGATTCCTCCCTGCTTTGATTTTTAGTTCAACACCTCTAACTTCAAGTGATAAAAAGCCGCACGCGGCGTTCACGCCCGCGGAAACAGCTCTTCGCACGCGCCGCGCGTCAGCGTTTCGAGCACCTGCGGATACAGCGCGCCGATCTGCTCCTGATGCGACACCGTGAGGATCAGACCGCGGATCGTCGCAGCGGCGAGCGCGATACCGCCGCGCGGGGTCAGGCCGCTCTCTTCCAAAAGGTCGCGGATATGTACCTCGTCGCTGTGGTAGTGCTCGGCTTTCACCTGCGCGGGGATGCGGCGCAGCAGATAGGCCGAGTCCTCCTCGATGAATTTCATCGCACCGATCTCGGATAAGCGGCTGCAGGCCGTGAGCAGCACGTTCGCGATGCGCTCGTCGGGCGGCAGGTCTTTGCCCTCCTCCAGCACCTGCTCGGCCACCTGATAGACCTCGCTGTGGATATCCTCCAGCACCTCGAAAAACAGCAGTTCTTTGGACGCGAAGTATTTATAGAACAGTCCCTTCGAGATGCCCGCCGCCTCGGTGAGCTGCTCGACCGAGGTCTTGCGCAGCCCCAGCGTGACGGCGCAGCGGCGCGCCTCTCGCAGCAGCGTTTCGCGGATGGCCGCGTTCTCTTCTGCGGAAAAGGCCATTGGCATTCCCTCCTTTGTTGAAATTTTTGACCAGCTTGGTTTATTGGTCATATTGTAGCATATCCATCGCCGTCTGGCAAGAAAAAAAGGATCCCATTTCTTTATAAATACTGAATAAAACCACAGCTTTTATCAATGCACTGCGTTATATATGTGCAGCACAGCCGCGAGGCCGGTATGGATGCGCACATCTCCCAGCCCTTCGACGTCAAGACGCTCTGCATCTGCCTGCGGCGGCTAAAGGACAAGCAGTAAACGCAAAAAAGAGGACATTCCGATTCTTTTCGGAATGTCCTCTTCCCTTTTTTTGTCACAGCAGGCCGTAGACCTCGTGCAGATCCCTGATCTCGTGGTCGATGCGGTAACCCTCCGGCGCTTTGATTCCCTCGGGATTGTACCAGCAGGTCACGATGCCCGCGTTGTCGCCGCCGCGGATATCGCTCGTGAGCGAATCGCCGACGATCATCGTCTCGCCCTTCTCGACCGGTCCGATGGCGGCGAAGACCTGGTCGAAAAACTCCTTTTTCGGCTTCTCCGCGCCAAGCTGCTCGGAGAGGAACACGCCGTCCATCAGCGCACCGAGGCCGGAGCGCGTCAGCTTCTTCGTCTGCGCGACGACCGTACCGTTCGAGACGACGCACTGGCGCACCTTGCCGCGCAGCGACTTGACGATCTCATAGCTGTCGTCGCGGTAGACGATGGTGTCGCCCAGACGCAGCTGGTAGGCATCGTTAAACTGCGGCGCGAGGGAAGCGTCGATGCCCTCCTCCGCGAAAAACTCCTCAAAGCGGCCGACGAGCACCTGCGGCTTCGTGATCTCGCCGCGCTCGAGTTTTTCCCAGTATTTCATATTCAGGACGGAATAGCGCGCGACCTGTTCTTCCGAGCATTCGCCAAGGCCGAACTCAACAAAAAGGCTCTGGATGGCGGCGCGCTCGGCGGCATCAAAGTCTAAAAGCGTGCGGTCCACGTCCCACAAAATCGTTTTGATCATAAGATATCTCCAAAAACAGTCAAAATTACTCTTTTTCCGCGTGTGCGGCGAGAACATCATACCACAGCAGGACTACACCCGCAACGCCGATTTTCCGCCGCTTGCGGGAAAGATCATACCGTGGTAGAATAGCGGCAATCATTTTTGACAGAAAGGGACTGTTTCCTATGAATATCACCGTATATCTCGGCGCGAGCAGCGGCAATGATCCGACGCTTGAGACGTCCGTGCGCGCACTGGGCCGTCTCATCGGCAAGAGCGGCAACGCCCTTGTCTACGGCGGGTCGAAAAACGGCCTGATGGGTGCGCTCGCTGAAAGCGTGCTGCGCGCGGGCGGCGAAGTGACCGGCGTGGAGCCGCAGTTTTTCATCGACAAGGGCTACGAGTATGACGAGATCACGACGCTCATCGTCACGCGCGACATGACCGAGCGCAAGACGAAGATGATCGAGCTCGGCGATGCGTTCATCGCCTTCCCCGGCGGCACGGGCACGCTCGAGGAGATCAGCGAGATCATGTCAAAGGTGTCGCTCAAGCAGCTCGCCGCGCCGTGCATCCTCTATAATCTGAACGGCTATTACGACCACTTGAAAGCCCTGCTCGCTCACATGATCGACATGGGCCTCTCCACGCCCGAGCGGCAGGAGGGCATCTACTTTGCCGAAACGCTGGACGACATTCGCGCGATCTTGAAGATTTGAGGAAAAGCCGCCTTCGGCGGCTTTTCTTTTTGTGCGGCGCTTGACAGGCCTCCTTCGCTGCGGTATGCTAAAAGAAACTTAAAGTTACTCACTGTGCTGCAACCTAAAGCGCGCTTTCATTTCAGGAGGATTTCATGGTCTACACAGTCGGCGAGATGGCGAAAAAGCTGGACGTCCCCGCTTCCACGCTGCGCTATTACGATAAGGAGGGTCTGCTGCCCTTTGTGGAGCGCTCGTCCGGCGGCATCCGCATGTTTCAGGAATCGGACTTCGAGTGGTTACAGGTCATCGGCTGCATGAAAAAGGCCGGCATGTCCATCAGGGACATCCGCCAGTACATCGAGCTTGCCCTGCGCGGCGACGACACCATCGACACGCGCCTCAAGATGTTCACGCACCAGCGCGACGTGCTGCTCGCGCAGATGGAGGAGATGCGCCACACGCTCGAGACCGTGGAGTACAAATGCTGGTATTATGAAACTGCAAAGGCCGCGGGCACGATCGACGTCCCAAGGGATATGGCGGACGAGGACGTGCCCGAGCGCTTCCGCGCCATCCGGCGCGAACTCAAGACGATTCCGCAGGAGTAAAGGTAAACTGCTTTTCTGCCGGCAAGCAGGAAAAGGAAAAGGATAAGGATAAGAATGGGAAAGTAAACTATGGATCGGATCAAGAAGAATTTTGGCTTTGGCTGCATGCGCCTGCCGATGATCGGCGAAGAGGTGGATATCGAGCAGACCAAGCAGATGGTGGACGCGTTTTTAGACGCGGGCTTCAACTATTTTGACACTGCGCACGGCTACATCCAGGGCAAGAGCGAAAAGGCGCTCAAGACCTGCCTGACAAGCCGCTATCCGCGCGAGAAGTACATCCTGACCGACAAGCTGACGGCGAACTATTTCAAGACCGAGGCAGACATCCGCCCGTTTTTCGAGAGCCAGCTCGAGATCTGCGGCGTCGAGTATTTCGACTTCTATCTGATGCACGCGCAGGGTCTTGTCAACTATGACCACTTCAAGGAGTGCCGCGCGTATGAGACGGCGTTCGCGCTCAAAAAAGAGGGCAAAATTCGCCACGTCGGCATTTCCTTCCACGACCGCGCCGAGGTGCTCGAGCGCATTCTGACCGAGTATCCCGAGATCGAAGTTGTCCAGATCCAGTTCAACTACGTCGACTACGACGATCCCGCGGTGCAGAGCCGCAAGTGCTATGAGGTCTGCCGCAAATTCAATAAGCCCGTCATCGTCATGGAGCCCGTCAAGGGCGGCAACCTCGTGAACCTGCCTGAGGATGCAAAGGCCGTGCTTGAAGACCTGCACGGCGGCAGCCCCGTGAGCTACGCCATCCGCTTTGTCGCGGGCTTCCCCGGCATGATGATGGTGCTCTCCGGCATGAGCAACATGGAGCAGATGCAGGACAACGTCTCGTTCATGCGGGACTTCAAGCCCCTCGACGAGACCGAGCGCGCCGCGGTGGAAAAGGTGCAGGAGATCTTCCACAGCAAGGACCTCATCCCCTGCACGGCCTGCCGCTACTGCACGGACGGCTGCCCCAAGCACATCTCTATCCCTGACCTCTTCGCCATTATGAACGCCAAGCAGATTCACCACGACTGGAACGCGGACTGCTACTATGAAGATGTCCACACCGCGCCGGGCCGCAAGGCGTCCGACTGCTTAAAGTGCGGCAAGTGCGAAAAGGTCTGCCCGCAGCACCTCCCCATCCGCAAACTGCTCGAGCAGGTCACGGCAGAATTTGAAAAGGCCCCCGCAGCGAATTAAGCTCAAAATGTAAAATACAGCACCGGCGAGAGAAAGATGGAAAACTCTCGCCGGTGCTGTTTGCTTGCACTGATCCTTGATCTTTATCATAACACCGCGCCGCGGTGTTTTTCTTGGTCTGCCGCTTTGGCCGTTCGGCGAGGTGGACAGTGGACCCCAGAATTTTTTGTTTGTCGCCCTTTGTTTTAGGCTATGGCTGAAGTATAACGCGGATTCTTTAAGCGAACCTAAATTTGGTGTAAATAAAGTATGAACAATTCTCGTGTCGCGCGGGAAAAATATATGTAAAAAAGCGGCGCATTTTGCGTAAATTTCCGTTTCTTCCTTGCAATAACTGCTCCTTCGGCGTATAGGAAAGTAAATTTTGTCGATTTCTTAACAAATTTGCGGCGAAATTCATACCTGCGGCTCACCTCGCACGCGATCTTGCCGCGCGCTGCTCCTACACATTCCGAAAGAGAGCGGCGGCACCATCGGATCAAGGGAGAAAATCATGCAGAAAAAACGAGTGCTCAGCCTGATTTTAGTCGCATTTGCAGCCGTTCGAACAGGTCGTTTTGCGGATGAGACGCGCGTGAATGAGCTCCATGCCGGCAAAATCCGGATTACAGAGCGCGGGCATGACCTCGAGAAGGTCGTGCTTTTTGGCGAATTCCGCGGTCGGACAGGCGGTGAACTCATAGTAGATGGGCTGATCCTTGTCAAACGGCGCGACGTGCATCTCAAAGTCGCCCCACTTGTCGCACTGTTTTTTCGCGTTCAAAAACGCGCGGTGCAGGAGCTTTTTTGCAAAGCGGCTTGTTGATGTCGATGAATTTGAGCTTGCTGAGCTTTCGGAACGACGGCAGGAAGAGGTTCCCTCCATCTCCTCGATCTCTTGAAGGCTTGTCACGTCCTTGCAGACGACGTAATACGCCATCAGCGCGATGCAGTCGTAATTGCCGCCCGGGCCGTTGTGAAAGTTTTTCTCCCCGCCAAGGTCGGTGCGCCAGTCGCTCAAAAAGTCGACATACTGCATCTGCACGCGCTCCCAGACGGCTTCGCGCTGCGATTCCGGATAGTGGTGCGCGATCTTCTCCCGAATTTCCGCCTTGCAGGGCTTTGAATAGATCACATGGCAGGTGCGGTCAAATTGCAGCTGATCGTCGTTCATTGTCTTCCCTCCCGTATTTTTTACGCTTGCCGATATCAGAGCGTCGGTTTGCCGTGAGGTCTTCTCCCCTGTCTTACGCTCGCTGCGCTTTTTTCATCGTCACGAGCAGCCCGCCGAACATCCAGACGTTGCCGATGGCGAGCCACGCGCAGCGCAGGGCGTTGCCAAGCGGCCGGTTGCCGAGCAGCGCCGCGAGAAAATACACGAGCATGCCGAACGCCATAGAGAAGACGCAGCACCGATACGGTGTCAGCCCCTTTCGGAATGCGACGATCTGCGTCATCACCAGCACAAAGAAGAAGATCCAGAACAGCACGAGCGGCGGCATCAGGAAGTATGCGCTGTACTGCGTCAAAAGCGCTTCGGAAAGCCCGTGTTTCATCAGAAACACCGCCGTGCACACCGGCACATGGAAGCCGCACGCGCAGAACATCAGGTAGCCGAAAATGCCGGAGCGGCAGCGGTGCGCGTATTTCGGCGACTTCGCCGCCATCAGGCGGTAAACACCGAAGCAGGCAAGTCCCTCAAGCACCACGCCGAAAAGCCCCAGCAGCGCTGCGGCAAAAAGGCCGCTGTCCGAGGTAGAAGTATAGGCCGATAGCATCTGTAAAACGCCTTCAAGCGCATCGTTCTCCACGCCCTAGCCGAGGATCAGGTCACCGGCGAGGTGCAGAACGGACGCAAAAAGGCCGATGGTCAGCAGCTTTTTGATGTGCGGCCAGTCAAGCTCACGCGAGATGCCGATGTCATTGAAGTCACTCATGCTTTTTATTCTCCTTTGCAAAGTCGAGGCGGACGATCTGCATGTTCATCATGCCGTCGCCGACCTTCGATAAAAAGCGGAAGAATTTCCGTACATTTTGATTCCTCAAGTCGTTGTAGCCCAGCATGTAGCCGCGCGAGGACACACGCAGCCTATCGCTCCACGCCGAAAGCTCGCGCCTTGCGTCGGTGACGGCGAAATACGCGCCGACGTCCTTGATCTCCGCGTCCTTGAGCCATGTTTTGAGCATCAGCTTGACCGCCTTGCGGTTCGCCGCGTCGAAGACGAGCTTGCCGCCTGGGAACGCCTCCACCATCGCGCACACGAGCGCTTTGACCTGCGGCGTGAGGAAATAGTAGAACACACCCGCGGCGAAGAACACCGCGTCGCCGCTCGCGTCGATCTCACTGAACCATGAGGTGTCATTTAAGTTGCAGGGGATGTTTTTCTCGCGCTCTCCCGCAGGCAGGAGCGCATCGCGCACGGCGATGACATTGGGAAAGTCGAGGTTGTAAATTTTGCACGTGCCGTTGTCACAGGCGCGTCCCGTGGCGTCCAGCCCGCAGCCGAGGTTCACGACCGCCGCGTTCGGGTACGAGCGCAGATAGTCCCGCACCTCGCAGGCGAGGTCGCTCTGCCGCATGGCGCACTCTAAAAAGCCGAACTGCTGCATCATGCTCTGCGACCTTTTCGCGAGCGCGGAAAAATCATAGTCGATCTCTTCGATCAAGCGCATGGCCGTCTCGTCGCGGAACAGGTTCGGGTAGAGCTCCGAGCACATCTTGCGCCCGTAGAGCGGGATGACGAGCGTCTCCTGCACGGTGTTTTTCTCAATGTGGTACTTCATCGGTCTCTCCTTTCATTTTCCCGCGAGCTTCAGGCAGAAGTCGCAGCACTCATTCCCGCGGCCGAGCGTCTTTGTGCGGTGCCAGACGAGCTTCGGGTGCAGGTCGTCATAGGCGATGTCGTCGCTGTCGCAGAAGCAGGGGCAGAGCTCCGGACAGCCGTGTTCGACACAGGTGTCGTGATAGGGGCACTTCGTCATATCGATGCGCCAGACGCCGCCGGAGGTCTGATACTCCGTGGCCGCAAAGCCCGCCGTCTCGCCGTAGAATTTTGGCGTCAGCTTGCTGAACAGCACCGGAGGCAGCCGGTAGATCCCCGGCACACGGAGCAGCTTGAGGATGGTTTTTCTCATCGTCCACGCATGCTCCGCCACATAGCCGTGGACGGTTTGCAGCGCCTCGTCCTTGGGCATGACGGTCTGCAAGGTCTCGTAAGCAGCGATGCCGGGCAAAATTTGACTTTCCAAATGGAACTGTTTTCCTTTCGACGCGTTCAGATGCATTGAGCGCAGGCGCGACAGCTTCTCGTCCAGCAGCCGATTCAATTCGACGCTCTGTTCTGGGAATTGCTGCGCGACAGTCTCGCGGAACGCCGCAATAATGTAGTTTCTCTTCATGCGCTTTTCCTCACTTTCGCAAAAACGGCAGCGGCGGCAGCTCGTTTTGCTCGATGATGCGATCCAGCATCGCCGCAAAGCCCTGCGGGTCGCGAATTTGATACTGCATGTGGTTATGATCTGGTCCATGGGCGAAACAAATTCCGCCATGCCCTCGCACAGGCTGTGCTCTTCGACAAAGCGGAAATCCGGCAGCAGCGCGGCGAGCGCCGCGCCGTTCTTGACGCCCCAGGTGAATTTTGCCTTGCTCGCCTCGATGGACTTCTCCTTAAAGCGCTTCACGACCATCGGGTTCATCGTCTCGACAAGCACCGTCGCGCGGTCAAAGCGCGCCGCGATGACGTCGAAGATGCGCTTGACGTCGCTCTCCGATAAGTACATCGTCAAGCCCTCGATGATGACGAGGACGTCCGTGCTCGTCCCCTTGATCTCGCCGCCCCAGTCGTCCATCGCGGACATGGTGATCTGCGAGATCTTTCTGCTCTCAGGCAGGAGCTTTTCGCGCACGGCGATCGTCTCGGGCAGGTCTAAATTGTACCAGTGCGAATAGTCGCTCATGCGGTAGCAGCGCGTGTCGAGCCCGCAGGCGATGTTCACGACCACCGCACCGCCATGCCCCGCAAGGTAAGTCTTCACAAGCTTATCGAGCACGATGGTGCGCGCTATAACGCCGCTGTGCATCGCCGCGTCCTTGTCGGCCATCGAAAAATCGTAGTCGAGCCGGTCGATGATCTCGACCGCCTTGTTGTCGGTGATCGCGCCGCGCGTCTTCGTCTCCTTCGCGCGGGCGTAAACCGTCTGTAACATCGTCTCCGGCACGCCGGAGAGCGTGATCTTCTCACTCATGGTGTCCTTCCTCCATCTTTTTCGCGCGCTCCGCCTTCCTGCAAACGAACCACGCGATGCTCTTCACATTGCCGAGCTGCACATCAGCGTACATGCCCTCAAGGCGTACTTTCAGGCTTTGCACCGTTTCATACGGCGGGGTGAAGAATTTCATCGGCTCGTAGACTTTTTTTATGAGTCGGTCCGTCCTTCTGCACTCGCCCGACACATAGAAGCAGCCGCAGAACGTACCGCCCGGCTTCAGCACGCGGAACGTCTCGCGGTATGCCGCCTCCTTATCGGGGAAGGCGTGGAAGCCGTTGAGCGACAGCACGATATCAAAGCTGCTGTCCTCATACGGCAGCGCGCCCACGTCGCCCTGCCGGAACTGCACATTTTGGAGTCCCATGCGCTCAGCCTTTTCCCTCGCCTGCCCCATCATGTCGGGTGAATAGTCAAGGCAGGTAATATCGGCGCGCGGCAGCGTTTGATAGAGCGGCATCGTCAGAATGCCTGTGCCCACGGGGGCCTCGAGGAGCTTTCCCGCAAAGTCCTCCGGCACACCAGTGAAAGCCTTATTCAGATATTCGCCGCACTCCTCCTTGCCCATATCCCACACCAAGCGGCACACGGCCTTGCCCGAGACGGTGGAGCAGGTGATCATGCCGTCGTAAAAATTGTTGCTGCCCGTCAGGCGGTAAGCATTGCGGATGTTCTCTTTTCGATCCATCGTTTTTTCCTCTTTACCTGCACATGAATTTATCGAAATAGCGGCAGAACTCCTCGGGGGAGATCATCACAAGCTCTGCGTGCGCCATCTTCGGGATGCCGTGGATACGTGCCTGCGGAAAATAGTGCTTGATGAAGCGGATATTGCTCCTGCGGTCCTTCTTCTCCTCGTCGCCGTACCAGTAGGTGATCTTCGTGCCGATCTTTGCGGGCGTCTTTGGCAGAACATAGTTGTTCCCCGACCAGAAAATGTTGCGGATGGTCTGATCCGAGTAGGTCTTTAAGTATGCCTCGATGGCGTCGTATTCCTTTTTGTGGTCGCGCCCCGGCAACGTGAATCGTTCCGGCGGAAAAGCCGCCTCTAAGATTTTGCGGTTATTCGCGGCGAGCTTGAACGACAGCATGTCGCGCGCAAGCAGCAGCTTTCGTATGAGATACGGCAGCTGGTACGGCGTGATGCCGCCGTCGATGATGGCGCGCTTGACTGGCAGCTCGCCAAGCGCCAGCAGCCGCGTCAAACATGCGCCGCCGAGCGAGCAGCCGTAGGCCGCGTCGAGGCAAGTCACACCCTGCGCGCGAAGATAGTCCGTGATCTCATCGACCGTCTGCTCGACTGAGGTAAAGTCACCAGGATAAGACGGCTCGTGCCCATCGTAAACGACCTGAAAGACATGCCACGACTGTGCAAGCCGCGCGACCGTCTTTTCAAACGCCCAGACGGGTTCCGCCGTGCAGGGCAGAAACAACAGTGTCTTTTCCTGCCCTTGTCCGTGTTCCAAAATGTGCATGTCCTCTCCCCCGTCCGACGCGATGGTAGTTCCTCAAAGCAGTTAGTTTCCTCTAACCAAATGTCGCAATTTCATCAGTTAGCTATATCTAACCACCGATCCGTAGAAATGCCGCGAAAGGCGGCTTTTTATGGGTTTTATTGTAATGCTGCGCATGATAATTGTCAAGACAGCGAACGCGCAGCTTTGCAGAAACATCCTCTCCATTTTCGCACCGGTGCGCCGCCGTAAGAGTCCTCATACCAAAAGAGCGCGGAGAGGTCAAACCTCTCCGCGCTCTTTTTCCTTTTTATAGCTTCCAGCCGGCGGTCTCCTTCTTGCCGCCGACGAAGTCGGCGTAGATGCCGTCCTCCTGGATGAGCTCGTCGTGCGTGCCGCGCTGGACGATCTTTCCGCCGTCCTCATCCTTTTTTGCGCGGCAGCCGCCGCTGCAATAGACCGTCGCCCCGCGGGGCGGGAATTTGCGTTTGATTGCCATTGCGTCTCCTCCCCTGTTCCATTCTGATATTGCCGCCCTCCGCGGCACAAAATTCCTCTGCTTACGCCCGATAGCCGAGTGCCGTTGAGATCTGCGCCGCCGCGGCGCAGGTCAAGTCAATATCGCGCTGGAAAGCCGGCGAACGCACACAGTCGAACATGCCGACAACGCCGACGGCGTAGCGCACCGCGCCGGAGCTGTCGCGCACGGGCGCGGAGGGCGAGCACAGGCCGAAGCGGTACTCGCCCTCCTCCACGGCATAGCCGTTTTCACGCGCGGCCTGCATCACACGGAAGAGTTCCTCCCACGTGACGAGGGTCTTGGGCGTATAGGGCTCCAATGTGCGGCGCGACAGGACGCGCTTCGCCTCGTGGTCGGCCATCGCGGATAGAAACACCTTGCCCTGCGAGGTGCAGTGCAGCGGCAGACGCGTCCCGACCTCCGACACGACGCGCAGTCCCGCGCGGGACTGCACCTGTTCGATGGTGATGACCTCTGAGCGATTCAACATCGAGAGGAACACCGACGGCCCTGTCACGCTTGCCAAATGCTGCAAATGCGGCTTTGCCTGGTCTGAAACGCTCCAGCTTGCGCCCACGGCGCTGCCGTACTCAAAAAGCCGCACGCCGAGGCAGTAGCGCCCGTCGCTCTGCTGGTCCACGACCGCGCTCTCGCGCATCGTGCTCAAAAGGCCGTGGATCGTGCTCTTCGGCCAGCCGGTCTGCTTGCTCAGCGCGGCCAGCGTGAGCGGCTGGTGCGCCTCCATCAGCAGGCCGAGCAGCCGCAGCGCCTTGGCAGCGGACTGTACGGGACCGTTTTCATGGGACATCGCCTTCCCTTCTCTCGATTCGTCATTGCCGGATGAGCCGCCGTCATTTTCTTGATGACAGTATCGCGCAGGTTCAAACAAAAGAAAAGGGCAATTTCAGCAAATCGCACAAATTCCATCAGCTAGACTATCGATTTTCCGTCAAAAAAGGCCCGCCGTCGCATCTGCGACGGCGGGCCTTGCATTTTCAGTTACTTCTCTTCGCCGTGGATGATATCGCCGAAGTAGGTGCCGCGGACGATCTCCTCCACGTCCTCTCCCTCGTGTCCCCTGAGGATCTCAAGGAGCTTGCTGTGCGCGGCGACGAGCTCGTCGCCTCTGCCGCTCGTGATCATCGTGCTGACGGTCTCGTAGCGGACGGCGTGCGTCAGCGTGCGCACGACGCGGCTGATCTTGTCGGCCAGCGGATTTTTGCCCATCTGCGAGATCAGGTCGTGGAACTCGTTGTCCACGGCGAAGAAGCGGTCGACCTCGTTGTCACCGCTGTGGACGATCTCTTTCATCTGTTCGAGCATCGCCTCGAGCGCATGGCCATCCTCCTCGTCATACTTCTGGCTGGCAAGGCGCATGATGCCGGTCTCGACCATCTCACGCAGCTCCATCAGATTGTCGAAGGAATCCTGATTCAGGATGATGCCGTAGATCATCGGATCGATCATGCTCTCCTGGAAGCCGCTGCAAACAAAGGTCCCCTCTGAACGCTTGCTCTCCAGCACGCCGAGGTAGGAGAGGATTTTGATGGCCTCACGTACGGAACTGCGGGCAACGCCCATCGACGCGGCCAGCTCCGGCTCGGGCGGGATGCGGTCGCCGGGCTTGAGCTCTTTATTGCGCATGGCGTCTGTCAGGCAGTTGATGACACTCTGCACCACAGACTCTTTTTTCAAATTTTTCACATATCCGGGCGTATCGTTCATAATTTTCTCCTTTTATGCCTGACAATATGATTCCCATGTATAACATAATACAAAGTTGAAGTTTCGTCAATGAAAACCGTCTTTCATAAAAGCGGCGGGCGGCAGATGCATGTCTGCCGCCTTTTTTTCCCTGCTGTGCGCTGCTTCTTCGTCCGATGCATAGGATAAAGCATCGATATCATGTCAGGGGGAGACGTCTATGAATTACTACACGGGGTCCTGCCGCGGGAACGGCTGCTGTCCGTTCGATCCGTATAGCTATGTCACGATCCAGGGGCCGACCGGCCCCATCGGCCCAAAGGGCGATCCCGGCTCGCAGGAACCCATTGGTCCCCGAGGCGAGCGCGGAGAAAAAGGCGAACAGGGCATCCAAGGCGAGAAAGGCGACACCGGCGAAACGCCGGTCATCACCGTCGCGTAGGACACTCCACTGAGCTACAAGCTGCACTTCCAAACCAGCGAGCAGGAGTTGACGACGCCTAATCTATTCGCGCCGTTCACCGAGTACCATGTCGACCTCTCCGCGGCGGACAGCACGCTGAATATTCCGCTCAAGGACCTGATTTTGACCTATCAGCGCGCGTCGGCCAGCGCGCTGCGCATCAGCATCGTGCCGAAGAACACCGCCGCGCCCGTTTTGGTCGACCTGCGCAGAACGACCATCTACGACGGCAGCACGATCGAGACACAGACGCTCAACGGCAGCAGCATTTCCGCAAGCATTGCGATCGACGGCACCGTGTACACAAACTCGCAGGAGACGCACAACATGCGCATCCGCCAGCAGGATCCCGTCACGAAGCTCTGGTCGATGTGTGAGATCAATTCGTTCCTTTCCGCGGGCGGCGCACGCTGCTCCATCCGCATCCAGTGGAGCGAGTACGATGTGGCCTACGCCGCACCGACGGTGTAACCACACCGATACCATATAAAGACACCGTCCGCGTTCCGGAAAGATATCCGGAATGCGGGCGGTGTTCACTATTTGATCTGAATTGTTTCTCCGTCATACACGCCTTGCAGGCATTCGCCGTTTCCGATGTGGTAGGCATAAAAGTCCTTCTTCGGACGCGCATAGGCCTCCATGATCGCCATGATGACGCCGCCGTGGACGACGAATCCCACGCGAGAGCCGTCCGGCACATTTTTGATCGTCTCCGCAAACGCCTCGCAGCAACGCGTTTTGAAGTCCGCCACGCTCTCCCCGTCTGGGATGGGCGTCAGGCACATCGCGTCGACCCACGCCTGATAGGCGAGGTCGCCCGAGAGCTCATCGGCGGACTTTCCATCAAAGCGGCCAAAATCCGTCTCAATCAAGCCGTCCACGACGGTATAGTGCATCTTCGGAAAAAGAATGTCCGCCGTCTGCCGCGTGCGCAGCATGGGGCTGACAAAAAGCCGATCGACTGAAAGCCCCCGCTTTTGCAGCGCTTTGACCTGTGCGATGCCCGCCTCGCACAGCGGCTCGTCCGTGCGGCCGATGTAGCGGCGGCGGAGGTTGCCCTCTGTCGCGCCGTGGCGGATGAAGAAAATGTCGATCACAGCAGCCCTCCGATCCAGACGCCGATCAGGCCGCAGAGCTCGCAGAGCTGCAAAAAGAAGCCCGACGTGTCCCCTGTCACGCCGCCAAACTGTGCCAGCGCGAATCTGCGATACTTGAGCGCGGAAACCACCACAAACGCCGCCGCCATCCCGCCAGCCGTGGGAGACATCCAGACCATCCCCGCCGCCGCGGCGAGGCCGACGAGCGTGAGCGCGGCTGTCGCCGTGCGGCGCTGGACGCCGCTTGTGAAGGCGCAGAGCATGCCGGACTTTCGCGCATTCGGCAGATTCACCGCGCACAGGCCCGACAGCGCGCGAGAGAGCACGAACAGCGGGCAAATCAGCAAAATATGCCCCGCGGCGAACACCTCGTAGGCAAAGCCCGCGTAGGCGAGCAGGTACACGCCGCCGTAAATGACCGCGAACGCGCCGCAGTTGGCATCCTTCATGATCGCGAGCTTTTTCTCGCACGTCTGGTGCGACGAGAGTGCGTCCACCGTGTCGAGATAACCGTCCATGTGGATGCCGCCTGTCACTAAAATCGGCAGGCACGCCGCGATTGCCGCGAACAGCACGCCGCTCATGCCCGTCGCCTGCGCAAGTACAGCCCACAGCCAGAGCGCCGCGCCGCAGAGAACACCCACCGCGGGGAAAAAGCAGATCGCGTAGCGCATATTTTTTTCGTTCCAATCAAACTGCGGAACGGGCACCGCGCTGTACGTCGACAGCGCGATCAAAAGCGATTCAAATAATCTCATCGAGGTCTCCCTTTTCGGCAAACGGCGCGCCGTCTTTCATTGCGACCGCCGCCGCGGCGCGGTCGTACAGTCTTTGATTCAGGCCGTTCAGCGCGCGGATGTAAGCCGCTGTCTCGCCGTCGTAGCCGTCGGCGCGCAGGCCTGTGATCGTCACCGCGACGAGCAGACGGCAGCGCGAGCACAGCGCTTCGATGTCCGCGTACACGCTTGCTTCATCCCCGCCGCGCTCGAACATCGCGTTTGCCAGCAGATTCGACACATCCTCAAGCAGCACGACGCCGTCCCTTTCGACCGCCGCCGCGCCGACCTGATATGGGCATTCGAGCGTCGTAAATTGCAGGTCTTTTCGCTGCTCGCGGTGCTTTTCGATGCGCTGCAAATTTTCCTCCGAGCAGGGGCGCATCGTGGCGATGTAATAGCGCTCGCCTGCCGTGCGCGCGACGATGCGCTCGGCATAACGGCTCTTGCCGCTGCCGTTTGCACCGGAGATCATGATCAGCGTTCCCATGCGCGTTCCCTTCTCTCAGGGCGTGAACTGGTCGCCCCGGCGAATTTCGTCCAGATAGTCGTCGTTGATGCCCGCCTCGTCAAAGGTCGCCATGTCGTTGATGACAGCGCACGCAGCGTCGAGCACCTGAAAGGCGAGCGGACAGCCGCTCCCCTCGCCCAATCGCATGCCGAGGTCAAACAGCGGGCGCAGGTCCATCGCCTCCATCGCGAGGCGGTAGCCGATCTCAAACGAGGCGTGGCTCGGCACCAGGTAGCCGCGCACATTCGGGCACAGCCTGACGGCGCACAGCGCCGCCGCGGCGGAAATGAGGCCGTCGATGACCGCCGGCCGGCGTGCCGCCGCCGCGCCCAAAAATGCGCCGCACATCGCCGCGAGGTCAAAGCCGCCGACCTTGGAAAGGACGCCGACAACGTCGTCCCTGTCCGGCCGATTTACCTCAATGGCGGTGCGGATGACCGCTTTCTTTTTGCGAAAGCTCTCCTCCGTGATACCGCCGCCGCGGCCCGTCACGGCCTCGACGTCCGCTCCCAGCAGCACGGCCAGCACCGCCGAAGAGGTCGTCGTGTTGCCGATGCCCATTTCGCCGACACCGATCACGTCCGCGTCGACCGTCCTCGCGATCTCTGCGCCGGTCAGGATGGCCTGTAAGGTTTGCTCCCGCGTCATCGCGGGGCCGGTGCAGATATTTTGCGTGCCGTAGGCGATCTTGCGGTCCAAAACGGTGCTCTCGCAAATATCGGCATTCACGCCGACATCGCACACGGTCAAGCCGCAGCCAAAGTGCTTTGCCAGCACCGCAGCTCCCGTCTTGCCCCGCATCAGGTTAATGGTCTGCTGCTTCGTCACGGACTGCGGCGCGCTGGAAACGCCCTCGGCCACCACGCCGTTGTCCGCAGCGAAGACGAGCAGCTGCTTTTTATTGAGCGCATTGTGCACCCGCCATGTGATCCCCGCAAGCTGGATGGAGATCTCTTCGAGCCGCCCGAGGCTGCCGGGGGGCTTGGCGAGCCGCGCCTGATACTCTTCCGCCGCCGTCATCGCGCTGCGATCGAGCGGCGCGACTGCGCGCACGAGCGCGTCCAATTCCTTCTGCATGGCTCTTCCCTTCTTAAAATTCGACGCCGCGCCGCGCCGCGATTCCTCGGTCAAACGGGTGCTTGCGCTTGCGCATCTCCGTCACATAGTCGGCGGCGTCCAGCAAATGCTGCGACGGATCTCGCCCCGTCAGCACGACTTCAAGCGCTTTTGGTCTGCCGCGCAGAAAGTCGATCAGCGTTGCCTCTTCGATCAAGCCGTGGTTGCAGGCGGCGACCACCTCGTCGAGCACGAACAGATCAACGCCCTCCGCGCTCTTTCGCATCACGTCTTCCAGCAGCGCGGAATAGGCCAGCCGCGCCGCCGCTTTCGTCTGCCCGTCCATCGCCTTGAAAAAGCCGAAGTTCTGCGTGCAGCACGCGACCTCGACATTTTGCAGCGCGCGCAGGACGTTCAGTTCCGACGAGCTGCCGTCCTTCAAAAACTGCGCAAACAGCACGCGCTTTCCAGCGCCCGCCGCGCGGACGCTCAGTCCGACCGCCGCGGTCGTCTTGCCCTTGCCGTCGCCGAAGTACAGATGAATCAGTCCCTGCATGCTCACACCTCCTGATTCAATATGCGGTATATGAGCGGCATATCGAGCCCCGCGCGCACCGCGTCTGCCAGCAGATCATACTGCCGCTCCTTGTAGGCCCTCGCGTCAAAGGTGCCGAGCGATTCAAAGGAAACGCCCTTTTTCGTGCACAGCGCTTTTAAGATCGTGTCGGCGACCTCTTGTTCATCGAAAATACCGTGGACATAGCTGCCGTAGACATTGCCCATGCTGAAGAGCGCGCCGCGCGCTTCTTCGCTGCGGCCCATGTGGATCTCGTAGCCCGCGTAGCGCTTGCCGTTCAGCTCAGAGAGCAGTCCCGCGACGCCGGAGAAGACGCCGTTTGTCTGCGTCTGCACCTTTTCGCCCTGAAATACTGTTTCGAGCGGCAGAAGGCCCATTCCGTCGATCTCCGTCACGCCCGCGGCCTCGACCTGTTTGGGGTCGGAAATGTGCCGCCCCAGCATCTGATAGCCGCCGCAGACGCCGAAAACCAGCGTGCCGCCGCTCGCAGCCTTTTGGATCGACGCCTCCAGCCCGCTCTGGCGGAGCCATTGGAGATCGGCGATCGTACTCTTCGTACCGGGAATCACAATCATATCCGGCGCGCGCAGGTCCCGCGCCCGCTCCACATAGCGGAGCGAGACATTCTCGTAGCGCTCAAACGGCGAAAAATCCGTAAAGTTCGAAATGCGCGGCAGGCGGATGACCGCAATGTCGATGAGCCGCGGCTCCTTATCCCGCCCGAAGCGTTCGCTCAAGCTATCCTCGTCGTCGATGTCGACATGGAGGTATGGCACAACGCCCGCCACGGGTACGCCGCAGAGCTCCTCAAGCGTTTTGAGCCCCGGTTCCAGAATGGCGCGGTCACCGCGGAATTTGTTGACAACAACGCCCTTGATGCGCCTTCTGTCCTCTTCACTTTGCAGCGCGACCGTGCCGTAGAGCTGGGCGAACACGCCGCCGCGGTCGATGTCGCCCACCAGCAGCACCGGCGCATCCACCATGCGGGCAAGACCCATGTTGACGATGTCGTTTTCCTGCAAATTGATTTCCGCGGGGCTGCCCGCGCCCTCGATGACGATGACGTCGTACTCGCGTGCCAAGCTCTCATAGGCCTCCATCACCGCGGGGATAAAGTCGCGCTTTCTGCGATAGTATTCCATCGCGGGCATATTGCCCTGTACGCGTCCGTTCACGATGACCTGACTGCCGACGTCCGTCGTCGGCTTCAGTAAAATCGGATTCATGCGCACATCCGGCTCGATGCCCGCGGCCTCAGCCTGCACCACCTGCGCGCGCCCCATCTCGCCGCCATCTTTCGTGATGAACGAGTTGAGCGCCATATTCTGGCTCTTGAACGGGGCAACGCGATAGCCGTCCTGCTTCAAAACGCGGCAGAGCCCCGCGGCCAGCAGACTCTTGCCCGCGTTGGACATCGTCCCCTGGATCATGATAGTTTTTGCCATGCGCTCACTCCTTTCCCACGCTTCTGATTGCCGCGATAAGCTGTTCGTTTTCCTCGTACTGCCGGACCGCGACGCGATACCAGCCGGATGTCAGGCCCTCGAAATTTGCGCAGTCGCGGATCGCAACGCCGCGCGCTCGCAGCTGTTCCGTCAAGCCCGCATCGCCACGGAATAAGATGTAATTCACCTGCGATGGGCACACCCAAAAGCCGAATTTCCTCAGTTTTTCCTCGAGCCACGGGCGCTCCGCTCGGATGATGGTTCGGTTTTTCTCCAGAAACTCCGCATCGCCCAGCGCGGCGACGCCCGCCGCCTGTGCAAGCGTCGAGACATTCCACGGCGGCACCGCCGCCGACATCTTCCGCAGCAATGCCTCGTCCGCGCTCAGGCCATATCCCAGCCGCAGCCCCGCCATGCCAAAGCTCTTCGTAAAGGCCTTGAGGATAAAAAGCTGCGGGAAGTCAGATAGGGACGGCGTCAGATCAACGCCGCCGTCCGACAGGCTCAAAAAGCACTCGTCGACAAAAAGCGCGATATTTTTCTCGCGGCAGATGCGCAGAATTTCTTCCAGCAAATCGTCCGCAATGAGCCGTCCCGTCGGGTTGTTCGGGTTGCAGAGGAACAGCGCATCGATCTTTTCGCGCGCAAGGATCGGCAAAAAGTTCTCCCGCAAATCAAAGTTTTCCTCTTGCTTGAGCGCAAAGCGCACGACCTCGCAGCCTGTCCGCCGCAAGGCAAGCGAATACTCCGAAAACGTCGGTGCGAGCTCCATCGCGCGCTTGGGCCGCACGGCCCCGCAATAGGCATAGATCAGCTCGGACGCGCCATTGCCGCAGAGGACAAAGTTCTTCGGCACCCCCTCATATTCCGAGATCTTCTGTACGAGTGTCCGGCAGTAGGGGTCTGGGTAGCGGTAGAGCTCGGGCAGCGCGCGTTCGATCGCGTCGGTCACGCTTCTCGGCGTGCCGAGCGGGCTCACATTCGCCGAAAAGTCGAGCGCAATGCCGCCGTAGATATCTCCGCCGTGGCGGTTTTCCGTTTGATAAAGCATTCTCTTCCCTCACAGCGAAAAAATCAGCAGCCGGACCGCGCAGCCAAGCAGCAGCGCCAGAAGCGTCGTGCCGTACATCAGCCGGCAGGCGCGCGGGATATCCTCATGCTCGATCTGCCGCAGTGCGTCGCCGATGTACTCCTTTTTGTGCAGCACGCCGTGATACCACGCGTCGCCCGCAAGGCGCACATCCAAAAGTCCCGCGCAGACCGACTCCGTCTGCGCGGAGTTCGGGCTCGCGTGCTTGTAGCGGTCGCGGCGGAATATCTTCCAGCCGTTTTTCACGTCCATGCGCAGAAGTCCGCCCGCCGCGAGTATCAGCAATGCAGAGATGCGCGCAGGCAGATAGTTCGCAATATCATCCGCCTTCGCAGGCATAAGGCCGATGTCCTTATACGGCGGCTCGACGTAGCCGAGCATCGAGTCCATCGTATTCACAGCCTTGTAGAAAAAGCCCAGCGGCGCGCCGCCGATGGCAAGGTACAAAAGCGGTGCGACCACGCCGTCTGACGTGTTCTCCGCCACGGTCTCGACCGCGGCGCGCGTCACGCCCGCATCGTCGAGCGCCGCCGTGTCGCGTCCCACGATCATCGAAACGGCGCGGCGCGCGGATTCGATGCTGCCGTGCTCGAGTTCGTGATACACCTTCATGCTCTCATCCCGCAGCGACTTTGCCGCCAAGATCTGCCAGCACATGACGCTCTCGACCGCGAGGCGCAGCCACGGACTCACCCTGCCGCACAAACACAGAAGCAGCGCGGGCACCGCCGCCGCGAGAAATGCGACGATCAACCACAGCACCGCGCCCGCCGCGCGCTCGCCGCGCGGCGTTTTGGGGAAAATCCTCCGCAGGACGCACTCCAGCGCGCTGATCGCCTTCCCGATCAGCACGACCGGATGCGGCAGGCTGTGCGGATCACCCAGAACGCAGTCGATGCCAAAGCCGATGAGAAGCGGCAAAACGAGGCAAATCATGGTTTCTCCTCCGACTGCATCGTGAAGATATACACGGGGTTCTGCCCCGTCATCAGGTGATACGGCCCCGCCTTTTTGCCGCGGGCGATCTGGACGGAGACGGCCTCCGCCTCGGTAAAGGCAAAATCCTTCATGCACGCCGTCAGCTCGGCGATGCTCTCAAGCGAGACGGCCGTCGCCACGATGCGGACGTGCGGATTTTTGGCAAGCAGCATCGACAGAATATCACGCAGGTTGCCCGCGCTGCCGCCAATAAAGACGTGCGTCGGTGCAGGCAGATCGCGGCACGCCTCCGGCGCAGTGCCGGAAACGACCGTCAGGTTCTCCACATGGAACGCCGCTTGATTCTTTTTCAACAGCTCGACCGCGTCGTCTCTGCGCTCAACGGCGTAGACATGACCGTGCTTCGCCTGAAGCGCCATCTCGATGGCGACCGAACCCGTTCCCGCGCCGATATCATAGCAGACGGCGCGCTCGGTCAGGCGGAGCTTCGAGAGCGCGACGGCGCGCACCTCGCTCTTGGTCATCGGCACAACGCCGCCCTCGCCCGCGCCTCGCAAAAACGCCTCGTCCGGCAGTCCGTGCGTCACGATGGCATCGGGATGGTCGTTTTCGATCAGCACGGCGCTCAAGGGCGCAAAGGCCTTACTTTGCAGCTCCTCCGCCGTACCGGTGGTGACGGTCTCGTCCTCGTAGCTTAAACGTTCGCCGACGCTCACCGTCACGGTGCCGAGGCCGTTTTCCGCCAGCGTTCGGCACAGGCCGTTCACGCCATTCTCGCCGCCGACGAGCGCGAAAACGCGCGCGTGCGCGCGCACGTCTGCCGTGATGTCGTGCGCGCGGCCATGCAGGCTGACGACATGAACGTCCTCATAGGACGTTTGCAGCTTTGCACAGAGGTAGGAAAGCGAGCTCAGGCCCGGCAGCACGCTGACCTCGCAGTCAGAAAGCAGCGGCAGCAGCTTCCTCGTGCCGCTGAAAAAGCCCGTGTCGCCCGACATCACGACCGCGCTTTGCCGGTATTCACAGTGCGCGTGAATGAAGTCCGCGATCTCCTGTGGTGCGATGGCGGCATAAGTCTTCTGCCCGCCGCGCGCGGCGGCATCCAGCATGCGTCTCGCGCCGATGAGGCAGTCCGCCTCTTCGATCGCGCGGCGCGCCTCCTGCGTCATCGCATCCCTGCTGCCCGGCCCGATACCGACGATCTTCACACTCTGCGCGAATCGGAAACCAAAGCGGCGCTCCAAGCTGTCCAACACCTGCGAAAAGGACTTCCCCTCCCGCTGCTTTGGCCGTCCGATCACGAGCACATTTGCCCCGGCCTTTCGCGCCGCGGCGACCTTGGCGGCAAAGCCGCCCGCCTCGCCGCCGTCCTTCGTCACGAGCCACTTAGCCGACACGGCGCGCAGCATGGCCGTGTCCATCTCCTCGGAAAACGGCCCCTGCATCGCTAAAATGTGCGACGGCTGCACGCCCGCCTCGCGACAGAGCGCGAGCGACGCGTCCAGCGGCAGCACGCGCGCATAGGCTCTATCTGTAAAGTCTTTTACCTTGCTATACGTTTTCAGATCCTTGCTGCCGGTCGTCAGCAGGATATTTCCGTCCGTCTTCGACAGGAACAGCGCTGCTGCTTCCGCATTCAACGCGCAAGTAAAGTCAGATACCTTGTCAGACTCCTCGCGCAGAAGGCGCAGATATTCTGTCCCTGTCTCCGCGCAGGCGCGCGCAACGCTCTCGGTGATCGATGCCGCGTAGGGGTGCGTCGCGTCGATCACCAAATCAAATTTCGTGTCGGAGAGCATTTGAATGATCCCGTCCACCGGGATACGCCCCGAGCGCACCGTCACGTTGCCCCCTTCGGGCAGGAGCGTTTCACCGTATTCCGTTGCTACGCAGGCCGTAACGGAGACCGGCTGGGTGCTCAAAAGCTCCACGAGTCGGCGCGCCTCCGTCGTGCCTGCGAAAATGCAGATCTTACACATTTTTGTACCCTCGCGGCGTGATGAGCCGCCCCGCAATTTCCTTCGTTGATACGTTGCCGACGATCACCGTGCAGAACATATCGACCTCTGCCTCTCTGAGCTCCCCGAGCGTCAGGGTGCGCCAGCTTTCCCCCGCGCGGCCGATGCTGCGCGCGATGCCGCAGAGGCGGCTGTCCGGCAGGTCGCGCAGCAGGATATCACACGCACGCTTCAAATGTGCGGGCCGCGAACGGCTCGCAGGATTGTAAAGGGCGATGGTCAGGTCGGCCTTTGCCGCGTGCGTCAGGCGCTTTTCGATGGTCTCCCACGGCGTCAGGCGGTCGCTCAGGCTGATGACGGCAAAGTCGTGCGTCAGCGGCGCGCCCAAAAGCGCCGCGGCGCTGCATGCCGCCGTCAGGCCGGGGACGACCTCGATCTCAGGCTCTTCGCTCTCGCCGCGCAGCTCGTAAACAAGCGCCGCCATGCCGTAAATGCCGCTGTCACCCGAGCAGACCATGGCCGCGGTCTTGCCCGCGCGCGCAAGTTCGAGCGCAAGCGCGCAGCGCTTTGCCTCCTGCGTCATGGGCGTTTCATAAAACGCCTTGTCCGGATAGCGCTCCTTCACAAGGTCAACATAAACTCCGTAGCCGACGATGGCGTCGCACGATTGCAGCGCGCGGTCGGCGCGGATCGTCATATCCTCATAGCTGCCGGGGCCGATGCCCACCACGATCACTTTACCCAAAGGTAACCTCCCAATGCTCCGCCGCCACGGCGACGGTCACGCCGTCCACCGCAGTCTTTTTCACCAATAATTTCTCCGCGCCGCGCATCGCCGCGCGCTCGCAGACGTTGCCGACACCCGTCATCTCCTGCACGAAGGGGGAATCCGTAAATTCGCCCGGTACGCTGCGCAATTCCTCTGCCGTGTAAAATACCGTCGGCCAGTTGTGCTTCGCGCAGGCGGCAAGCAGCCCCGCCTCCTGCTGCTTTAAGTCAATAGAATAGACGCCCTTGACCGCGCTTGGATCCAGCTGATGCGCAGAAAGCACCGCCGCAACGGCGGCTTCAATGGTTTTCTGTGCAGTTCCCCTGCGGCAGCCGATGCCGACACGCAATACTCTCGGCGTGAGGCGCAGCGTTTCGGCAAACGGTTCTTTCGTGCAGTATCCGATCACAATTCCCAGCGCACCCTGCGTTTTTTCCACAATTCCGCCGGGCAATGCACCCTTGATCGGAAAATCGCTCACAAGCGGCACGTCGTGCTCTAAAATCTCCGCCGCGACCTTTTTCGCAAGCGGCATGCTCGAGATGGCGCATTCATTTTTCGCCGCCCAGGCGTCGACAGCAAATTTACCGTTCACGTCCGTTGCCGTCGTGATGACCGCCGATGCGCCGAGCGCCGCGGCAAGGCGGCGCGCCAGATCGTTCGCCCCGCCGATATGACCGGAGAGCAGCGGAATGACAAACTGCATTTTCTCGTCGATGCAGAGCACCGCGGGATCGGTCTTTTTGCTCACAAGATACGGCGCGATCTCACGCACGGCGATACCGCACGCGCCGATGAAGATGAGCGCATTCATCGACGAAAAGCGCTCGCGGTAGATGTCCTTCGCAAGCGGCAGGAAGCCCGCTTCTTCCAATCGCGGTACCGCGTAGCAGACGGTTTCCGCCTCCGCCAGCACCGCGCGAACGCGCCGCGCTGCCGCGCAGCCGCCGTGGCTGTAGGCAAAAATTGCGATCTTCATACCTTCCCCTTGCGGTATTCCGTCGTAAAGTCGGGGTGGTAGAGCAGCGAGCGCAGATACTCGCCGCCAAGGCAGCCGCCCACCACGATCAACGCCGTCTTTTTCATGCCGTTTTCCGTCACTGTCTTATGCAGCGTGCCCACCGTGCAGCGGAAGATCTTCTCCTCCGGCCATGTCGCCTTGTAAACGACAGCCGCGGGCGTTGTCTCTCCATAGCCGCCCGCAAGGAGCTCACCTTGCAGCTTTTCTGTGAGTGAGGTGCTCAAGAACAGCACCATCGTCGCCTGATGCGCGGCCAAGCTGCGGATGGACTCACGCTCGGGTACCGGCGTGCGGCCCGCCGTGCGCGTGATGATGACCGTCTGGCTCACGTTCGGCAGCGTGTATTCCGCCCGCAGCGCCGCCGCCGCGCCGCAGAACGAGCTGACGCCGGGGCAGACATCAAAGTCGATGCCGCGCTCTGTGAGCGCGTCGAACTGCTCGCGCACCGCGCCGTAAATGCTCGGGTCGCCCGTGTGCAATCGCACGGTGGTCTTTCCCTCGCGCTCCGCCCGCTCGATGAGGACGATGACCTCTTCAAGCGTCAGCTTCGCGCTGTCGTGAACCTCGCAGCCCGGTTTCGTGAGTGTAAGCAGCTCGGGATTTACCAGCGAACCCGCGTAGATCACCACATCTGCTTCGCCAAGGAGCCTTGCGCCCCGCAGCGTGATGAGATCAGGCGCGCCGCTTCCGGCGCCAACAAAATGTACCACGTTCAGCCCTCCCTGATCTGTTCGAGCAGTTCCTCCGCGCCTTCCGTTTCGCAGAGGAAACCGTATTCTTTCGAAAATAAGATTGCGCCGCTCTGGAGTTCGCCGCTCTTATAGCCGAGCATCGTGCCGATGCGCTGTCCCAGACGCACGAGGAAGGCATCCTTCAGCCCCTCTTCGTCCAGGATGCGCAGCGCGTCGTCGCAGGTGGCGCAGTGCAGAATTTCCTCCGTGCGTTCTGCGCGCAGGCCCAGCGCCGCACTGTGCGAGGCGATGATCTCCATGCGGCAGTCGCCGAATTTCGAGTGCGTGTTCCACATGCCGCCCGCGAGCTTGACGAACTTACCAATGTGCCCGATGAGCAGCGCGCCGTGAAAACCGAATTCCTTGCAGAATTCCAGGCTGTCGCCGATGAAGTTCGACGTCAGCACCGCCGTCTTCGGGTCAAGCCCGATAAAATCGCGGATGTAGTCTGCGCCGTAGTTGCCGGGCGCAAGGAGGATGTAGTCCGCGCCGTTCTCGCGCCGCTGCCGCAGTTCCACGTGGATGGTGTCAAGCAATGCCTGCTCGCTCATCGGCTCGACGATGCCGGTCGTGCCCAGAATGGAGATGCCGCCCTCGATGCCGAGGCGCGGGTTGAAGGTCTTTTTCGCGAGCGCCTCGCCCCCCGGCGCGGAGATCGTCACGTCAATGCCGCCGTCGTATCCGACGAGCATGCAGACCTCGCGCACGTTCTCTTCGATCATTTTTCGCGGCACGGAGTTGATAGCCGCCGCGCCCACGGGCTGGTCAAGTCCCGGCTTCGTCACGCGGCCAACGCCCTCGCCGCCGTCGATGGTCACGCCGGACTTATCTGATCTTTTCACCGCGGCAAAAATGAGCGTGCCGCGCGTCACGTCGGGGTCGTCGCCGCTGTCCTTTTGAATGGCGCAGCGCGCCTCGTCCGCGAGCATCTGAATGTCCAGCACTTTGAGGTTCAGCTCGATGCCCTTGGGCGTTTGCAGGCGGATGGACTCCTTCCTCCTGCCCGTCAGCAGCATCCACGCCGCAGCCTTGGCCGCAGCCGCCGCGCACGAGCCGGTTGTGTAGCCGAGGCGCAGGCGCTTACCGTCCTTTACGAGATATTCTTCCATCTTTTTACCGCCTGATCTGATAGAGCAGGGCGTTGCAAATGGCCGCGGCCACGTTGCTGCCGCCCTTGCGTCCACGCGCGACGATGTACGGCGCGCGCGCCTTTTCGATGATGCGCTCCTTGCTTATCTCCACATTCACAAAGCCCACCGGCACACCGATGATGAGCGCGGGGGCGGCTTTTCCCTCTTCCATCAGCTGCTCTAACGACAGCAGCGCCGTCGGTGCGTTGCCGATGGCGAAGATGCAGGGCTTTTCAAGCGCCGCCGCTTTCTCCATCGAGACGAACGCCCGTGTCACGCCGCGCGATCTCGCCTCCTGCGCGACATCGGGGTCGGACATGAAGCAGTGCACCTCGCCGCCGAGGCTCGCGAGGATCGTCTTGTTGATGCCAGCTTTCGCCATCTGCGTGTCGGTGACGATGTCGCAGCCGCTTTTCAGCGCGGCGATGCCCTTCTGCACCGCGTGGTCGGAAAACGTCAGATTGTCGGCATAGTCAAAATCTGCCGTCGTGTGGATGACACGCTTGATGACAAGCTCGTTTTCGGGGTCGAGCACGCGGTTTCCCAGCAGCTCCGTGATGATCTCGAAGCTGCGCTGTTCAATTTCCATCGGCTTCATCGGCTCACTCATAGCGGTGTTTCTCCTTTCGGCAGGCTTCAACAAAGCGCACCGCGGCGCTCAGGTTTGCGTAAAAGTGGAAATGCGGATAGCCCGCGTAGAGCGTTTCGCCCGCATACGCGCAGCGCCAGCTTCTTCCGCTCGGCTTTTCCGCGAGGAAGTCCTCGCCCGGATTTTCCGCATCCCAGCGGTGGAACTCGTGCGCGGGGATCTGCTCGCCCGCGGCAAACAGCATCGAATCCCGCTGCGCCGTCAATGTCGCGTAGCCAAAGCGCGTCAGCTTCCCTGCGTCGAAGCAGCTGCCCGATAAAACGCCCGCCATCGCATGTCCCGCAATGGACTGCGTCAGGTACATAAAGCCGCCGCACTCGGCGACGCAGGGCAGTCCCCTTTCCACCGCCGCGCGGATAGAAGCGCGTATGGCGGCGTTTGCCTCCAACCGCTCCGCGTAGAGCTCGGGATAGCCGCCGCCGAGGTACAGGCCGTGCAGGTCTTCCGGTAAGCGTTCATCCGACAGCGGACTGAACGGCACAAGCTCCGCCCCTAAGCGGCGCAGGAGTTCCAGGCTGTCTTCATAGTAAAAGCAAAATGCCCTGTCGCGCGCGACGCCGATGCGCACATGCTCGCCCGCCACCGGAATGTCCGGCGGCGTGAATGTAAGCGGCGGCGCGCTCTTCGCGATTTGCAGCAGCGCGTCCAGGTCGATCGTCTCCCGCGCCTTAGCGGCGAGACGCTGCATCTTCTCTTTCAGATCGTCCACCTCTGCCGCGGTGATGAGGCCAAGGTGACGGCTCTCGAGCGAGCAGTCGGGCATTTGCGGCAGAAAGCCGCAGGCGCGCACGCTGAAGCGTTCTTCGATCGCCCGCGCGAGCGTCGGATAGCTCATCGCCGTGCAGCCGTTCAGAATGACGCCGCGGATGCGGTTTTCCGGCGCAAAGTGCAGAAAACCGTCGAGCACGGCCAGCGCCGACAGTCCCGCGCCCTTCGCGTTCAGCACGAGCACGACGGGACTTTCCGTCCGCTGCGCGACCTCAAAGGTGCTCGCGCGCGAGGAATCAAGGCCGATGCCGTCGTAATAGCCCATCACACCCTCGATGACCGTCACGTCCTTCCCTGCGCCGTTTTGCGCGAGGAGGAAGCGCAGCGTGTCGTCGTCAAAAAAGAAGGGGTCCAAATTGCTGCTCTTCGCGCCGATGATCTCGCGGTGGAACATGGGGTCAATGTAATCGGGACCGCACTTCGCCGCGGCGACAGAAACGCCGCCGTCGACAAGCGCCTGCAAGATCGCGCAGGTCACCGTCGTCTTGCCGCAGCCGCTGTTCGTTCCGGCAATGAGCAATCTCGGCGCTGCCTTCTGCATGGTCTCCCCTCCTTCTGCAATCTCTATAAAGCGTTTTTACTTGTATGCGCTACGGTACAAATTCCAATGTGCTGAAGCACTCGTCGTACTTCCCGCGCTCCAAGTGATAGAGCTGCGCGATGTAGTCGCTCGTGAAGATCTCCTCCGGCGTGCCGATGCGGTCGATGCGGTCGCCCGCGACGCAGATGACTGTGTCCGAAATGCGCCGCGCCAGATCGAGCTCGTGGAGCGAGAGCAGCACGGCGAGGTCGTTTTCGCGCACCATGCGCTTGAGGACGGAGAGCAGTTCCAGTTTGTAGCGGATGTCCAAAAAGCTCGTCGGCTCGTCGAGCACGATAAGCTGCGGCTGCTGGCACAGAGCCCTTGCGAGCAGAATGCGCTGCCGCTGGCCGTCGCTGACGGCGGAAAACGGCGCGTCGGCGAACGCGAGCGCGTCCGCCTGAGAAAGCGACTGCTCGACGATCTTCTTATCTTCGTCCCGCAGGACGCCGAGCCTCCCCGTGTAGGGATAGCGGCCTGAGCTGACCACATCGCGGCAGGTCATGAGCTCCGGTTCGACGCGCGCGGTCATCAAGATCGCCATGCGCCGCGCGACGTCGTTGCGGCTGCGCGAGCGCATCGTCTCGCCATCCAGATACACTGTGCCGGAAAGCTCCGGCAGCTGACCGATGACGGTTTTCAGGATCGTCGACTTGCCCGAGCCGTTCGGCCCGATCAGCGTAACGATCTTTCCCCTCTGCACGCAGAGGGACACATCCTCGATGAGGGGCTTGCCGTGGTAGCCGACGGATAAATTCTTTGTCTCCAAATAGCCGCTCATTCCCGCCCCGCCTTTCTGCGCACCATCATGTAGATGACGACCGGCGCGCCGAACACCGCCGTGACCGAGCTGATGCTGACTTCCGTGGGCGCAAAGGCCGTGCGCGCGATGAGATCACACGCAAGGCAGAAGATGCCCCCGCCGAGGAAGCTCGCCGGGATCAGCAAAAGCGGCTCCGCCGTCTTGAAAAGCGCCTTCATCAGGTGCGGCAGCGCGATGCCGACAAACGAGATGGGGCCGGCGAAGGCTGTCACGCAGGCAGATAACACGCTGGAGAGCAGGATGAGCGCCGCGCGGAACGCCTTGATCGGCACGCCCATGTTGCGCGCGTAGACCTCGCCGAGCTGATAGGCGCGGATCGGCTTGGAGAGGAAAAATGTCAAAATCAGCGCGATCCTGCACACCCACGCCATCGTCGTCACGTTTTCCCACTTCATGCCGGAAAACGAGCCGTTCGACCAGTTGTGCAGGTTCACGATGTTTGAATCGTCCGCGAACGTGACGAGAAAATCCGTCAGCGCTGAGCAGATGTAGCCGATCATCACGCCGCAGACGACGAGAAGGCTCATCTGATTGACCCGCTGCGAAATGAGCAGGATGAGGCCCATCGAGAGCATCGCGCCGATGAACGCCGCGCTGATCAGCAGCGCTGACGATGATCTGACGCCGCGGCTGAGGAAAACGATCATCGCGATCGACACCGCGAGCTTCGCGCCCGACGAAATGCCCAGCACGAACGGCCCCGCGATGGGATTGTGGAAAAACGTTTGCAGAAGATACCCCGACACGGACAGCGCACCGCCTAAAATGAGCGCCGACGCCATGCGCGGCAATCTAATTTGCATAATGATCCGCTGTTGCGTCAGGTCATCCCCGCCGCCGAGCAGAATTTGTCCTATCTGAGACGCGGAGAGCTGCACGCTGCCCGCGAATAAATTCCAGATCAAAAAAACAGCCAAAAGGACGAGCAGCAGCAAAAAGCCGCACCACGTCCGTGTTTTCCGCTTCTGCTCCATGCTCGTCCCTCCTGTCTGTTTCAACTTTCCAGTCAAAAATTATTGCAGCTTTGTCAAAAACCGGAGCGGCGTATCCGCCCCGCTCAAAACGGTGTGGAGATCCACGACGAGGTCGCTCAATTCGAGCGATTCCTGATAAAAGTCCTTCGTCAGGCACCAGACGTTCCCGTTTTGCACGGCCTTAAAGTCACCGAGCAGCGGTTCGAGTGCTAAAAGCTCGTCGATCGTCGTAAGCCCGCCGTCGATGATGCTGTTGTAGATGAGCACATCCGCGTCGTGCGCGCCGCTGTAAAATGCCTCCATCTGGATGGTGACGGTGGACTGGGCGTTCTCCTCTTCCGTGTTGTCAAAGGAGACGTATTCCCCGCCCGCCATGGCGATGGATTTAGCGACATAGTCCGTCGACTTTCGCACATTGACCGCGCCGTTGCTCGTCACATAGAAGAATGTGACGGTCTTTCCCGTGGGCGCAGCGCCCAGAATGCCCGAAACGCTGTCCATTTTCTCCTCAAACAGCGCCGCGGCCTCGTTCTCCTTGCCGATGAGCGCACCGTAGAGCTTGACCCACTCCATGCGGCCAAACGGCTCGCTCTCGTAGCTGGACATTTCCACGAGCACGGGGATGCCCAGCGTTTCAAACTGCTCGATGACCTCGGGCGAGTGGTAGATCATCGTGTTTTCAAGCACCAGATCGCAGCCCTGCGACAAGATAAGCTCGTAATCGGGCTCGGAGTATTTGCCCGCGTAAAGCATGTCACCCGCGCTCATGGCCTCCTTCGCCTGCTCGATATACCAGTCCGACTCCTTGCGTCCACTGAAGCGGATGCTGTCGACCGCGTCCAGCTGGGCAAAGCTGTCCATCGCCGCGCTGGCGACCAGATAAATTTCATCAAGCGGCTGCCGTAAAACTGTCACGCCCTCCGGCACGCCGCCGGGCACGGCCGCGCCCTCCGTCACGAGCAGAAACTCCTGATCCTGCCCGATGGTGATGCGCTTGTAGTCGTCCCCCGCGAAGGAAACCGAAAACTGCGTGGCATAGTCAAGCGGCATGGTCTTATCAAACGACAGAGCATCCCACGCGACCGCCGCGTCTTCGCCGTTCGAACCGTCCTGCGCTTTGTCCCCGCAGGCGCAGAGCGTCAGCACGGCCAACAGCGTGAGAAGCGCGCGCGGCAGGCGTCTCATCTGTTCACCTCGGCGCTTGAGGCGTCGAACGTCAGCGTGTAGTCGATCTCGTGCGGCGTGCTCATGGCGGTGGTATCGCCGACCACGGCAAGCGGCGTATCCAGCGCGGCGACGGGGATCTCAAACGTCGAGCCGTTTTCGGTCGAGAGCACGTCGCAGCGCTCGCCGTCCACGAGCATATAGTCATAGTGACTGCTGCTCCAGACGATGGTGGCGGTCATTTTGCCGTCCGCGACCGTCAGCGTACAGGGCGACTGGATGTTCGCCTTGCCGCTGCCGCCCTCGAGCGTCACGGCGATCGTGTAGGTGCCGTCGGCCAGCGTCTCGGCGGGCGCGGCGGCGTCGTCTTCCTTCAAAACGGCGTTCGTCACGGAGACCTTGTGGTCGTACCACTTGCCCTTCGTGCCGATGATGGCGACGTCGAACTCCTCGTCCAGCGCGGGCACGGGGATATCAAAGCCATTGACCTCCTCGCTCAGGCCGTCGGAATAGGTGACGGTGTCGGTCGTGGGCTGCAAGAGCGCCGCGCCGTCCTTTCGCGCGCCCTCCGCCGTGCCGCAGAAGAGGTTCAGAATGCTCTTGGACGGCAGGCTGATGTGGATCGTCATCTGGCCGTTTTCGACCGTCAGCGTACCCTTGCCCTCGCATGCCTCGTTCACGTGGAACATGCTGCTGTCGGTGCTGAAATCCGCGGTGTAAACGCCGTCGGCAAGCGCGGGCTCGGTGTTCGTGTCCTGCGGATCGCCGTCCACGCTCTTCTGCCCGCAGCCGAAAAGCAGCGTGCAGAGCATCAGCACGGTCAGTATCAGTGTCAGTGTTCTTTTCATTGGGAAGTACCTCCATCCGGAAAAGGCCCCGAAGCGGTGCACAATCGCTTCGGAGCCCCTTTTTGATCCTTTTTATGCGTTCAGGGCGTCAATGGCGGCCTGGGTGTGGGCGATGTACAGCGCCTGGATGTCGGCAATCTCGCCGAGGCCCGCGATCTGGCAGTCGACGGTGAAGTCGGCAGCCTCGAACATAGTCTTCCAGGAATCGTCGTCGCTGCCGGCCATGTCGTTGTTGGCGTGGTCACCCGCAACGACCATCAGCGGGCGCAGGATGACGTTGGTGTAGCCCGCGGCCTTGACGGCCTCGATGACGGACTCGCAGGAGGTCTCCTCCGGCTCGCCCTCGACCGTGCCGATGAAGACGTTCTCATAGCCAAGGTTCTGCATCTGAGCGCTCATCTGGCTGTAGCTGACCTTGGCGACGTGTGCGGTGCCGTGGCCCATGAAGACGAACGCGGTGCCAGCTTCCTTGGCAGCCTCGAGAGAGTCAAAGCCGCTTGCCTCGACCGCGGCGGCGGTGATGGCCTTGGCGACAACTTCCTTGTCGGCGTTGATGACGGTCGCGTCGCTGCCGACCTCGCCGAGCAGGGGCTCTGCGATGGAGACAGATTCGAACCGGTCGCGGTACTCGTCGATGGTAGCACACATTTCGTCATACTCCGCGCCGTGCATCAGGTGCGTCGGCTGCACGACGAGGTTCTTGACGCCGTTGGCCACAGCGCGGTCGAGCGCCTGGGTCATGTTGTCGATCTTCTCGCCGTCGCGGGCCTGAATGTGGTTGATGATGATCTGAGCCGTGAAAGCGCGGCGGACGGACCAGTCAGGATAGGCCTCCTGCAGGGCGTCCTCGATGCTCTTGATATCGTTGATGCGGCTGTCGGTGTAGGACGTGCCGAAGGAAACGACCAGAAGCTCGTTCTCGCCGATCTCGTCCTGATTGCGGGGATCATCCTTGGACGCATCGCCCGTGTCAAGACCGAAATACTCGGGGCTCGCTTCCTCACCCTCGACCATGGACTTCTGCTCGTCGGTCAGCGCGTCCCAGGCAGCCTTGGCGGCCTCGCACTGCGCGTCGGTCTCATCGGTGCGCTCCTGAACGTAGATCGCGTCGATGAGCGCGGCGACATTGTCGGCCGCGGCCTTGTCGGCGTCCTCCGTGTTCTGCGTGTCGTCGGCAGCGTCGTCCTTCTTGCTGCCGCAGGCGGTCAGCACGCCCAGCAACATTACGGCTGTGAGCAGGATTGCAAGTGCTTTTTTCATGTTTCTCTTTACCTTCTTCTTCAAAAATCGTTCTGAAAGAAATATAAAAGCGGCCATGGTGACCCACAGCCGCTCTCACGATTCCAACCAGCAACACCGCGCCGCAAAAAAACGCGCCGCGGGTAAACTCGCAGAAATATCAGCCTGTGTGCAGCGGGCTTGAGATTCCCGCAGAGGCAGGTCTCCTGACTTCGTTCATCGCGGCGCTGCCCTTCCCAGTTTCCCAGTGGCTACGCAGGCCGTTCCCGTACACAGTGACTGCATCGTTCCGGATTCGCACCGGATTCTCTATTCTCCGCCTCGCGGCGGCACCTCTGCGATACAATTTTACATTTTTTCAGACATAGCAGATTATAGCATTCCCCGTCGAATTGTCAATGAGGAAAGCGCGGCGTCCCTTTTACCTTTTGTGTTGATGGTAAAAACTCCGTCGATTTCACCAAAAGCGTGCCCCAGATACCTAATTTCCGAGAGGATACCTAATTTTTAGGGTATCCTCCTTCCTTTGCCTGCTGTCTTAAAACCAATCTTACTGATATTCAGAAGAAAATGAGATTTTGAGGATGGTGTTCCTATGGAAGATTTATTTGACAGGTTCCAAGCCATAACAGGCATTTCAAAATATTCCAACTCGGAAGTTATCACGCCACAAAACATAGTAAAAGACATGGTTGATTTACTCCCTGCTAGTGTATTTAACAAAGAGGCAAAGTTTTTGACCCAGCAGTCAAGAGTGGTAGATTTCTTGCAGAGATTTACAAACGGCTAATGGAAAGCCAACTAATGGTACAGGCATTTCCAGAAGAACAGAAGAGAAGGCAACACATAATAGACAATCAGATATATGGCTTCGCCACTTCTGGAATCGCAGCTACACTAGTAAGAAGGCAGTTGTATGATGACCCTACACTTGTAAAAAACATCTATTTCACAACTGCAAAGGACATAGTAAAAGAGATACAAGGAGCATTCAGCAATATGAAATTTGAAATCTTATCGGCGGTATGGATACAATCATACGATAGTTCTCCGCTGCAAGCAGACGGATGAGCAGCGGCGAAAACGCGATGATACTGCCCGCGCAGAGGTAGATTGCGCACGGAGGTTCATGCTTCGTTCGCCTCTGAAAAGGTGAAGAAAATGCCTGCTGTCAAGAATGGTTTCAAAATTGAGATTTTTAATGTCCCGACATCGTGATCGTGGAGATGCAGCCCTATTACTTTGCTTTTCAGCTTTCTGTTTGGAATTGCTTTTCAGCCTTCTTCCTGATATAATAATGGAAGCATAACGCGAGAAGCTTATCGATAGGATCGGGTGTATTTATGTGAACGCCAAGACCTGATTGGACAAAGAAAGGGTGGGGAGAATGTTATGTCAGAGATAATGTGGCACATCTGCATTTCGAGCATCTACACCCGTGACCGAGTTAGAATGCTTTCTACGATGGGAACGCTTTAATTGCGATTGTGGTCGGAATTCATTGATACTGTTATCTTTTTGAGCTTTGCTTATGGCTGGATACAAATGTTAAGGGAGATATTGATATGGCATTTTTAAATGAAAACGAATGGATACGCCTCAATGAGATCGCATACAATATTTCATTTATCTATACAGTAGAGGAAATGCAGCATGAAATTCTCAACCGATGGCTTCCTTTTTTGATTTCGTATGATAGCGCAATTTTTGCCCGAATCTCTACTGCGGAGAATGGATCCTATCAGTTTCAGGCCCCAGCGGCTTTTCATCTGCCTCAGCAGGCTGTCGATGTCTGGATGCAGGAAAGCCTGAATTCAGATGCTTTTCGCTGGGCGCTGTATACCTGTAAAGGCGGTGCTTTTCGGGAATCTATGGCATCTTCGGATGAACAGGTGAATAGCAGCGGAATCTACCGGAACTTCTATCTGCCCAATCGCTTGGCTTATTCCGTCGGCCTTTCCATCTCTTTTCGAGAAGAACCGGTCGGCTTATTGAAATTGTACCGGCAAGCTGATAAGCCTCCGTTTAGCGAACGGGATATGTTTGTATTGGAGCAGTTGCACAAGCACTTTGCATACCGTTTAGTATATGAAGCAAAAAAGGGAGACACCCGCTATTTTTACGCAAAAGGATATCATGAAAAGTTGTGCAGCCAGTACGGCTTGACCAGTCGAGAAGGGGAAATGTTAGATTTGGCCGTACACGGGCTGTCCAATGAAGATATCGCTCAAAAAATGAATATCAGTATCCATACGGTAAAAAAACATTTCCACAGCATATATACCAAAATGAATGTGCGTAACCGGATACAGATGATCCAGAGTCTTCCTGTATCAACCAACAAGATCGATTTTGATGCGCTATAAATAAAACTCGGGAAAAATGTACCGCCTGCATTGGCTAAACTGCATTATCCTTTGGTAGTATATAAAGATTCGTTGGTCTTACATTGGGACACAGAAGGCTTGTCCAAATAATATACAGACTACATAAAATGGAACTGGCGCTGAATTTTAACGCCGGTTCCATTTTGCTATATTTGGGGTACAAAAGTTAGGGGATGCATATGAAACGAAACGATATTTGGTGGGCAGTTGCTTATGGGTTGTTGGCTGTGTTTACGGTACTCTTTTGCGTCACAGGAGGCTTTGCCAAGGTCAATATAGCGTATCCTTATCTGGCAGGTTTTGCGCAATTCGCTGTCTATGCTACGGCGGGTGAGTTGCTCTCCGGACGTATGTTGGAGGGAACTTGGCAGATCAACCGGGCGACTTGGTTCAAAAGCCTGAGTTGGGGAATAGGAGGCGTCCTTGTCACGCTGGCCTTTACCGTGTTCAGCCAAGGTACCCGGCAAGCCATGGCAGCAGGTCTTCTTCCGGGATATGGAAATACTCTGGCACAGGCCTTTTTTACCAGCGTTACCAATAATCTGTTTTTTGCTCCTATTCATTCCGCTCTGATGCGAGTATGTGGAAATTATGCTGAAATCCGCTTTTTGGCGGGACAGCATATCACTCCACGCCAAGCGGTGGACTCTGTAGATTGGGGAGAATTGATCGATTTTACTCTGTTTAAAACGATTCCTCTCTTTTGGATCCCCGTCAATACCGTGGGATTTCTCCTTCCGCAAGAATATCGTATCGTATTTGCAGCGGTGCTTTCCTTGGCATTTGGAATATTGATGACTGTTCTCAAATTAAGGGAACGGAAGAATCAGAGTAGAAAGGAGTTACCTATATGATTCAAATTTCAGATAACACTCAGCAGATCCAACCCTCCAAGATTCGAAAAATGTTCAATAAGGCGCTGGAGTACGATCATGTCATTAGTTTTACACTGGGAGAGCCGGATTTTACTGCCTCGCCGAACGTAGTGGAGGCTGGGTGCAGGGCCATTCGGGAAGGAAAGACCAAGTATTCAGAAAATGCAGGGCTGCTGGCTCTGCGCCAGGCGATTGCAGAGTATCTCCATCGCACAGAGGGACTCTCTTACGATCCTGCAAGCCAAATTGTGGTGACGCCTGGAGCCATGGGAGCCTTGTTTTTGGCGCTGAAAGTGCTGCTGAATCCTGGGGATGAGGTTATCGTCAACGAACCCTGCTGGACTAATTATGTCCAACAGATTCGGATGTGCGGCGGCGTGCCGGTGTCGGTGAAAACCAACGCACAACGGGGATTTGATTTGGATGTATCCGCTATTGCCGAAGCTGTTACCGATAAGACAAAGGCCATTATTCTAAACAGCCCATGCAACCCCACAGGAGCTGTAGCCAGCACTGAAACGCTGCTCCAACTGGCCGAATTGGCCCAGAAGCAGGACTTGGTGATCTTGGCTGATGAGGTGTATAAGCACATCCTCTTTGATGGAAGGACTTATACAAGCTTTGCTTCTCTGCCTGGAATGAAAGAACGGACCCTGGTTATTGATAGCCTTTCCAAAACCTATGCGATGACCGGTTGGCGTATCGGTTATGCTGCCGGACCGGAAAATGTGATCCGGAATATGGTCAAGCTGCAGGAAAATGTCAGTGCTTGTGCAGCCACTCCCTGCCAGGTCGCGGCTATTGAAGCTTTGGAAGGTCCACAAGACCACTTGAAGTATATGGTGGAGCAGTACCGCCTGCGCCGTGACTATGTGATGAGGCGGATATCTGAGATCCCTGGTTTGTCCTGCCATGCTCCGGCCGGGACTTTCTACGCATTTATTGACATCAGTCAACTGGGTATGCCTTGTGAAGAATTTGCCATGAAGCTGCTGGAAGAACGACAGGTGGTAGTGGTACCCGGTACGGCCTTTGGCGAATTTGGCGAGGGATATATCCGTCTGTCCTATGCGACATCCATGCAGTGCCTGGAGCAGGGGCTGCAGGAGCTGGAGGAGTTTGTCAGATCCCATAAGACTGAGGGGGACCCCGCATGAGTATGATCAACGGTACCCGCTTATATGATCATTTGACCCGACTTGGGCAAATCGGTTTTGTGCCGAAAGAAGGAACCACACGATTGCCGTATACCCCTGCCTATGACGAAGGACGAATCTATGTTCAACAGTGCATGGAACAGGCAGGACTTCAGACATCCGTCGATCCTGTAGGGAATCTGATCGGTACGCTTCCCGGTCAGGGAGAGATCATTTGCATTGGATCCCACATCGATACGGTGCCGGGGGGCGGGATTTACGACGGAACCTATGGTGTGTTGTCCGGAATCGAGTGTGTGCAGCGCCTTAAGGAGTTGGGATATCAAAATCGGCATCCCATCCAGGTGATTGCATTTACCGAGGAGGAGGGCAATGTCATTGGCGGAACTTTTGGAAGTAAGGCATTTACCGGCGGAGAGATTGATGAAGCTATGCGGCCAAATCTGGCCCTCCACGGACTTACAATGGAGCAGGTCGGCGCCTGCCGAAGAGATCTGACCCAATACCAGTGTTACTTGGAGTTACATATTGAGCAGGGCGGGGTATTAGAAGCTGAAAGAATGCAAATAGGCGTGGTTGATGGTATTGTGGGCATCGTGCGCTATCGCATGACGGTTTCCGGCTGTGCCAATCATGCAGGCAGCACACCCATGCATCTGAGGGATGACGCGCTGGTGAAAGCCTGCCGGATCATTACCCAGCTTATGGAACGGACTGAGGCCGCTTCGCCGGATATGGTCTGCACTGTAGGAACCCTTCAGGTGTTCCCAGGAGCGGTCAATGTGATTCCGGGCAAGGTGGAGTTTATTGTGGAACTGCGCAACCCAACGATGGAGCCCATGGATCAGGTCATTGACTCCGTGCTGAAAGAGCACCCGGAGCTGGTAGGCGAAGAATATATTCGCCAGTCGCCTACCCAGTGCAGCTCTAAGCTGATAAAGCTGAGCGAGACACTGTGCCGCAACAGCGGTATCCGTTTTCGCAGAATGTTCAGCGGTGCAGGACACGATCTGATGAATTGGGGAAAAGCGGTTCCCTCCATGCTTCTGTTCATTCCCAGCAAAGACGGGATTAGCCACTCTATCCGAGAATACAGCGCTCCTGAGGACTTGTACCAGGGAGCTGATCTGCTGATGGAGATGGTTCAGGCTTTGGACCAAGAGGAGGGAAAATTGTGAAAATCAAAATCATCAATCCCAATACGACGCAATCCATGACTGAAAGTATAGAAAATTTAGCACGTCGAGTGGCACGCAGCGACACTCAGGTTTGGGCGGTTACTCCGGCATCCGGGCCGGACAGCATCGAATGCTATGTGGATGAGTATTTGGCTGTTCCGGGGGTCCTGAAAGAAGTGATCCGGGGAGACCGAGAGGAAGGCGCCGATGCATTTATCATCGCCTGCTTTGGTGACCCTGGGCTTCAGGCAGCCAGAGAGGTCACCTCCAAGCCTGTGCTGGGTATCTGTGAGTCGGCCATTGCTGCTGCCAAATTTATAGCGCCGTACTTTTCTATCGTATCGGTGCTGGATCGGTCTCGCAAGGTTACAGAGGATGTGGTGTCCAACTATGGAGCGGAAAAGTTTTGCCGTTCTATCCGATCCACAGGTTTGAGCGTGCTGGAATTTGGCAGGGACCCCAAGAAGGGATTGGAAGCGTTAGCCTATCAGGGAAAGTTAGCCGTGCAGCAGGACGGCGCCGAATGTATTTTGCTGGGGTGCGCTGGTTTCGTGGACTTTGTTGAGGACCTGTCCGCCCAGCTGGGCGTTCCCGTGTTGGATGGGGTAATGCCAGCAGTTAAATTTGCGGAAGCCATGGTAGATATGGGGCTGCGTACCAGCAAGGTGTCTACTTGGGGCTTCCCAGAGCAGAAGAATATCGTAGGTTTTCCCATGTTTACCAAACAAGAATTGATATTTTAGGAGATGACAGTATGCGTACCTTGATTAAAGGAGGCACAATCGTAACCGCAGAACAAGAGTATGTGGGGGATATCCTGGTGGAGGGCGATGTGATCCGCGCAATGGGGACACATTTGGACGAAGCTGCAGATCTTGTGATAGACGCCAAAGGTAAATATGTGTTTCCGGGAGGCGTAGACCAGCACACCCACTTTTCCGCCCTGTGCAATGTCGGCAACCGTGACACCGCCGGATATGAGACGACCGACTCTGCTATTGTAGGCGGCACGACCACCATTGTGGACTTTGCTCCGCAGGATCCGGATCGCGGACTGCTGGATTCCATTGATTATCGAATCAATGTGCGGGCGAAGGATAAGTCTTGTGTTGATTTTGCACTGCATTCCATGGTAACATATATTATGGACAGTATCTTTGATGAGATCGAAGAATTTCCTCGGAGAGGCATTTCCAGCATCAAGATTTTTATGGCCTACAACGGCTCTCCGCTTCATGTAGATGACGGTACTTTCTTCCGTATTCTGGAGAAGAGCCGACAGGTTGGCGCTACGGTATTTGTGCACGCAGAGAATGGAGAGATCCTGAATTTCCTCCGCAGCGAGTGTGTAAAGAAGGGCCAACTGACGCCGCATTACCATTATGTTTCCCGTCCGCCTTTTACTGAGGCGGAGGCGGTGCGCCGGGCTATTTATCTGGCTGGTCAGACCGATACGCCTCTTTATATTGCTCATATGACCTGTCGGGAGGCCATTGCCGAATTACAAAAGGCCAAGGGAACTGGCCAGCGGGTTTCCGGCGAGACTTGCACTCACTATCTGACCACCACTAAGGAAGTTCTGGATAATCCGGATTTCAATGAAGCGGCTAAGTTCGTTTGCTCCCCCGCTTTGCGGGATCGTGAGGACTGCGAGGCTCTTTGGCAGGCATTATCCGACGGACTGCTGACGGCGGTCTCATCCGACCACTGCGGTATAGATGTGGCAGAGCTCAAGCAGGCCGGCAGGAATGATTTTACTCAGATTCCAAACGGTTCCCCCGGCGCCGGCGATCGACTGCATATGGTGTGGACCGAAGGTGTATGCACGGGAAAGCTGACCCGCCAGAAATTTGTAGATGTTATTGCCACTCAGCCGGCAAAAATCAACGGTATCTATCCGAGAAAGGGAACGCTGGCGGTAGGTTCTGACGCAGATGTTGTCATTTTCGATCCCAATTATGAGGGGACAGTTCATCTGGCAGATAACCCTAACGGCGTGGACTACAACCTCTATGAGGGCCGTCGTCAGTCTGGTCGGGTGGAGACGGTTCTGCTGCGAGGCCAGGTTGTAGTGGAGAACGCCAAGTTTGTGGGCCGCTACGGCCAGGGAAAATTCATCCCTGCAAATATGTACGCATCCGGTTACGAAAACCGAAATTAACCAAGTGTGATCCGTAGTTACTCGCGCTGCCAAAACCGAAGATGTTGGGAGCGGTGGGAGGCTGGAAACCGGAGTGCGCAAAACGTTTGGTCTGTTCATGAAAATATACGGTATATAGTATGATCAGTCTCGTTCAAAGCTCATATGCCGTGTCTTGATTTTGCAAGACTTACGTTTTGCGCATCCCTGGACCGAAAAAGTGAGGAGGTGTGATTTGCAGATTCGGATAGGGCCTGTAGTTGCGGAAGCAGAGATTCCATGAAAAAAACCATAGATAATTTATAACAGGAGGCTTGTTATATGGATACTACATATGGAGTGTTGTGTCTCATTCCCCCCATCGTGGCAATCGGATTGGCCCTGTGGACCAAACAGACGATTTTCTCTTTATTCATCGCGGTTTGGTTGGGGTCCACAATGATGAACGGCTTTAACCCTTTGGTTGGTTTTGTCAAAATTATCTCGGACTATATGATCCCCTCTCTCAGCGGAAATGCATCTTTGATTATTTTGGTTACACTCTCCGGCGGTATGATCGCCATGCTCCGTAACACTGGTGCTGCAGAGGCCTTTGCTACCAAGGTGACAAAGGTTATCAATACTGCCAAGAAGGGGCAGATCGTTACTTGCCTGAGCGCCTTCATTTTCAGCTATACGGAGCCCTGCCTCATGCTTGGTACTATCATGCGGCCCGTTACTGACATGGTGCGCATCTCTCGAGCAAAATTGGCTTATATCCTGGATTCCATGGGATGCAATTTAGCTGCGCTTTCTCCCATTAGCAGCTATGGTCCCTTTATCACGGGACTGATTGCCGCAGAGCTGTTGGCAAGCGGCGTTGAGGGCAACGAATGGGGCATCTGGTTGAATATGCTTCCGTTCAATCTGTATGGCGTATTTGCCATGATTTCTGTTTTGATCGTTGCTGCTTTCGGCTTGAACTTTGGCCCTATGTACAAGGAAGAAAAGCGGGCCAGAGAGACCGGAAAGCTGCTGGACGACGGGGTTCAGCCCTTGGTTCCAGAGGTGAAAAATGAGCTGCCCGCAGATTATAAGCTTACTATGTGGAACTTTATTATCCCTATTGTTTGCCTGTTTGGTTCTCTCTTTGCCACCATTTTCTGGTCCGGCGATCTGGTTAACAACGGGTTGGTGGGATGCTTCCGCAGTGCCAACATTACACTTGCTATTTGCATCGCCTTTATGGGTGGCGCGCTGGGTGCGGGCATCATGGGTGTAAGCACCAAGCTCTTCAGCGTGACCAAGGCGTTCGATACCTTTGTCAACGGTATGGCCGAACTGATCTCGGTTCCCTTTATTCTGGTGTGCGCATGGTCCTTGGGCTCTATCGTCAAAGGTATGGGGACCAGCGAGTTTCTGATCCATATTGTGGAGCAGTACCTGACTCCCGGCATGGTTCCGGCTTTGGTATTCCTGTTTGGCGCACTCATTTCGTTTTCGACCGGTTCCTCTTGGGGCGTGTGGTCTATTATGATGCCCATTGCTTTCCCAATGGCCATCGCCTTTGATATTTCCATTCCGTTTGTTGTTGGCGCCGTGATTGGCGGTGGCCTGTTCGGCGACCAGTGCTCCCCTATCTCCGATACGACTGTGCTCTCTTCTACCGGTGCTTCCTGCAACCATATCGTCCATGTTATGACGCAGCTGCCCTACGGAATTACGGTTGGTATTTCGGCTTTCGTGGGATTCCTTTTTGGCGGACTGACCGGACAGTATGTCTTGAGTATTGCGGTTACTGCTGCTATTCTGACAGTGAGCCTGATTACTCTGACTCAGCTTACCAAACGGCGTTACCCTGAGAAGGTACACTAACTGCTTTGCCGTTGGAATAGGAGACATTTATGAAAAAGATTGATACCATTGTGGTGGCCCCGCATTTCTATACGATGGAGGGAGCCGGCGTGGGCTATCATAGTGATGCCGCTATGGCTGTAGACGGAGGCAAAATCTTGAAGGTGGGCAACCGGGCTGAGATTTTAGCGGAGTATACAGCTGAGGAAATGATTACCTTGGATCATCATATGGTGCTGCCTGGTTTTATCGACGGCCATATGCATACTGCATGCAATATTATGCGCGGATTGGCCCAAGACACCAACAGTTGGATGATGTTCGGCCTCCAGCCCTTTGACAACGCGGTCAATGACGAGGAACGGGATGCGGGCAGCCGAGTGGCCATTCTGGAGGCCGTCCGGGCAGGCACTACCACACTGGGCGACTATGATTCCAAAATGGAAAATGTGTGTGCTTTCATCGATAAGGTGGGCGCCCGAGGGAATATTGCACAGACGATTCGAGCGGCTAAACGACGGGTTTATCAACCGGGCGAACTCTATGAGTTTGATGATGCCATGGGAGAGGAGAGCCTGAATCGAAACATTGATCTGTATAATAAATGGAACAACAAGGCAGGGGGACGGATTAAGATCCTGTTTGGCCCACAAGGCGCTGACTTTGTCAGCCCGGAGATGCTGTTGCGCATCCAAAAGGCGGTCAAGGAGCGGGGTACCAAAATCCATATGCATGTGCAGCAAGGAGATCGAGAGACCTATCAGATCGTCCAGCGCTATGGCAAGCGTCCTACAGCTTTTCTGGATGAGTTGGGCTATCTGGATGAATCTCTTATTGCAGTCCATCTTACTGACTGCACAGATGAGGAAGCTGCCCTTATTGCCAAACGAGGTGCCTCAATGATCGTTAATCCGGGTTCGATCGGCATCATTGATGGCATTGTCTGCCCAAGTGTTGTTTTCCAGCAGGCGGGCGGTGTGGTGGCCTTGGGTTCCGATCAGGCTCCGGGCAACAACTGCCATAACATCATCAATGAGATGAAAAATGTTTGCCTCTTCAACAAGATCAAGTATCAGAATCCGGAAGTTATGCCCGCCTGGAAGGCCCTGCGTATGGCCACCATTGAGGGTGCCCAAGCGATTGGCTTGGGCGATACCGTAGGCTCTCTTGAGCCTGGAAAATGCGCGGACTATATTGCTATTGATCTCAGTTGTCCCTCCATGTTGCCGGTGTACACCTACCCAATGCGCAACATGGTACCTAATCTGGTTTACAGTGCCAGGGGATCCGAGGTTTCGCTGGTTGCAGTGGACGGCAAGGTCATAATGCGAGACGGCGCGTTTACCTATGTAGATGAAAAAGAGTACTTAAATGAGATATCTAAGTACCCAGATGACATCGGTCGGCGTGCAGCAGATGAGTTCTTCTCCATTGATGGGACCAATGCTCATTTTATGCGTGAGGATAAGCTGTAAGCGCCTGTTTTGGGGCCTGAGGAAGATTTCCTCAGGCCCCCTTTTTATCAAGGTGGAAAGCTGTATGGCGGTCGGATATTGCGCGGTTGAATGGTTCGTCTCCAGCCATACAATTACGAGCGCTTTGTTCAGGCGGACCACTTGGAGTTTTCTTTCGGTGGCGGGGAAGCTAACGTAGCTGTTTCGCTGGCTAACTACGGCCTTGACGCCGTCTACGTCACCAAACTGCCCGCGCATGCCATCGGACAGGCTGCGGTCAACTCTCTGCGCCGCTACAGCGTGGATACCTCTATGATCGTGCGTGGAGGCGACCGTATCGGTATCTCCTATAATGAGAAAGGCGCGTCTCAGCGCGGTTCCGTTTGCATTTATGACCGGGCGCATTCTGCCATTCAGGAGTCCACTCCCTCCGACTTCGACTGGGATGTGATTTTTAAAGGCGCGGACTGGTTCCACTTTACCGGCATCACGCCTGCGCTCGGCCCCAACATGGTGGATGCCTGCCGTGACGCCTGCAAGGCGGCGAAGGCACATGGGGTCAGGATTAGCTGCGATCTCAACTACCGCGGCAAGCTGTGGAGCCGTCAGCAGGCACGGGAGGCCATGACTGATCTGTGTCAGTACGTGGACGTATGCATTTCCAACGAGGAGGATGCCAAGGATGTGTTCGGCATTGAGGCGGAGGCGACCGATATCTATGCCGGCGAGATCAACCGCGAGGGCTACAAGTCCGTTGCAAGACAGCTTGCTGATCGGTTTGGCTTTGAAAAGGTCGCTATCACGCTGCGCGAGTCCCGCTCGGCGTCCGACAACGGTTGGAGCGCCATGCTGTTTGACGCTGTCGGCAATGAATACCATTTCTCCAAAAAATATGACTTGCATATCGTTGACCGCGTGGGTGGCGGCGACAGCTTCGGCGGCGGTCTGATTTACGCACTGCTCGCCGGTAAGGGCAATCAGCGGGCTGTGGAATTTGCCGTGGCGGCCTCCGCGCTCAAGCATACCGTCGAGGGCGATTATAACATGGTTACAGCGGCCGAGGTGGAAAAGTTGGCCAACGGCGATGGTTCCGGCCGCATCCAGCGCTGAATTGATTTTTAAAATATTCCCTGAATTTATAAAGTGTCATTGTAAGCTGCTGATCACTTCAAGATAGGGACTCTTGCGATTCTCCACCTTTCTTTCCTGAATACGGCATTGTTCGTTGGTGAAAGGGACTGATACCCTGCCAAAGCGACGAACAATGCCAAGGGAGCGCAAGACGAATAATAAGACCACGCAGCCCAGCGGGGCCACGGTGCCAGAGGAAGCGGACGCACGCCAGAGGCGTGCATTCGCTTCCTCTGGCTTTTCTTTGCCCAAATGTGAGAGAGAAGTGAGATGCGCCAGGTAGCAGCAAGAGTGAAGCACCCATGCTTCGGCGTTCGAGTCGCATCAGTTCATAAAATCAACCGGCTGCATCTCGAAAATGTCGCCTGTCGCGGGGAAAAACTGCTTTTTGAAAAAACTGTTTTTAAAACTTTTTGCGGTGAAAAAGATGATAAATATATGAAAACACCGCACTTTCGTGCGGTGTTTTCTGTGCTGCATCTTTCATCAACACATTTTGGTATGCCCGACTGGATTCGAACCAGCGGCCTTCAGAGTCGGAGTCTGACGCTCTATCCAACTGAGCTACGGGCACATATTGAATTGGGACGCAGGGGTTAACAAAGTAAGTATAGCAACTTTTTCCACTTCTGTAAAGCTAAAATTTTCGTCAAAGATCGTTAAAAAAATTGACAACTTCTTCTCTCGCTCGTATAATTACAGTATCCTAAAATAAAGGATCGTTCCTTATGAAAAAACGCAAAATTTCCGACGCTGTCGTCCGGCGTCTTCCCCGTTACTACCGCTATCTCGACGATCTGCACTCCAAGGGCATCGTGCGCATCTCGTCGAGCTCGCTCGGCGAGCGCATGGGCATCACCGCCTCGCAGATCCGCCAGGACCTGAGCTGCTTTGGCGAATTCGGCCAGCAGGGCTACGGCTACAACATTTTGGAGCTGCGCACCGAGATCGGTCACATTCTCGGCGTGGACGAGCAGCACCGCCTCGTCGTCGTCGGCGCCGGCCACCTGGGCCACGCGCTGCTGCGCAACTTTGACTTCATGCAGACCGGTTTTCTGCTTGACACCGCGTTCGACGTCTCCCCCACGCTCATCGGCACGCGCGTCAACAACGTGCTTATCCGCTCGTTCGACGAGATCGGCGACTATTTCGCCGTGTGCCATCCCGATGTCGCGGTACTGACCGTGCCCAAGCACATCGCGCAGGAGGTCGCCGAGCAGCTCGTTGCGCTCGGCGTGCGCGGGATCTGGAATTTCACCAACACAGAGCTGCACGTCGGCAGCGAGGTCTTCACCGAGGACGTCCACTTTGCCGACAGTCTGCTCACGCTGAGCTACCGTATCTCCAAGACCTCCGCCGAGGCGGAGGAGGAAGGAGCCAAACCGTGAAAAGGCCCATTGCCCTGCTCGCATCGCTCCTCGCAGTGACGGTGCTCGTCACCGCGGCCACGGCCGCAGGGGGAGACAGCAGCGACCCGCTGATCTCGCTCAACTATCTGCAAACAACGTTTACCACCAAGGCGACTTCGTCCATCGACGCCGCCCTCGACAAGTCCGATCAGGCGGCGTATGCAAAGGCTGAGGCCGCACTCCGCTCGACCATCGCCGCGGCCGAGGCCAACGTAGGCGCGCAGCGCGCCGACGTCTTCACCGAGTCGCGCCTCAAGCAGGGCGACATTCTCTCCGGCACGACCGGTCTTCAGGTCATCGTGCTGGCGGGCAGCGTCAATGTGCAGTTCTCCTCCGGCGCGGTCGTCGACGTGACGACCGGCAGCGAGGTCAAAAGCGGCGCGGCGCTCGCGGAAAATCACCGCTATCTCGTCGCCGAGGACACGACGGCGCTTTTCACCGTCACCGGCAAGACCGCGGTCGTGAATTACTGCGGCTTCTATTCCATCGCAAGCTCTTCCTCGGTCGACTATCCGGCCATGGCCGCCTCGCTCAAAACGCTCACGCTCTTCCGCGGGTCGGACACGGGCTACGGCGAGGGCTTTGACCTCGAAAAGGCCCCCACGCGCATGGAGGCGCTCATTATGCTCATTCGTCTTCTCGGCGAAGAGAGCGAGGCGCTGAGCTGCACGGCCTACCAGCCCTTTACCGACGTACCCGACTGGGCGCAGCCCTACGCGGCCTACGCCTACTCCAAAGGCTACACCAACGGCGTCGGCCCGACGACGTTCGGCACGACGATGAGCGCATCGGCGGAGATGTACACAGAATTTCTGCTGCGCGCACTGCGCTACAGCTCCACCGCACAGGCCGATATCTCCAACGCGCCCGAGCGCGCGTACTTTGCGGGCGTCCTGACCGCGGGCGAGGTGAGCGCTTTGCGCGCCTCCGCATTCCTGCGCGCCGACGTCGTATACCTCTCTTACTACGCACTCGAAACGAACGTCAGCGGCGGCAGCAAGCTGAGCGACACGCTCATCGCGCGTGGTGTCTTCTCCGACGCGGCCTATCGCGCTTCCCGCGCGATGGTAAATTCTGCGCGCATCGGCTGACACCTTTTTGCGTTCCCACCATACTATGGATTGAGACCGCCGCGCGGGCGGTTTCAATCTTCATAGGGGGTTCGTTTTATGTGCAATAATAACTGTGGTTTTGGCGGCGGCTGCTGCCTGTGGATCCTGATCCTCATCATCCTGATCTTCGCCTGCGGTGGCTGCGGCTACAACAATGGCTGTGGCTGCAATAACGGCTGTGGCTGCAATAACGGCTGCGGCTGCTAAACCTGCATAAGAAGGGGGCTGTGCGAAAGCACGGCCCTCTTTTTTTGCTTTCTGCGCACAGCGCAGTGGGGATGGCAGCGCCGGTGGCGCTGCCTCGAATCAAGGGGGGGATTCTCTTTCTCGAAAGAGAATCACCCCCTTGAACCCCCAAGAGAAAGGTTACATTGCCTGTCTCGATCTTGAAGAGCTGCACACGCTGCGCAATGTAAGTGCGGTGTACATGGCTTCGCCATGAATCTTCTGCGAGTCGTGACTACACGCAACCGCGCCTTACTATCGTGAGGCGCGAGTGACGGCAGCACGGCGGCAGACTGCGTGCGGGCGCGGCATTGCTGCGCTCGCCGCGTCGGGGTGCTCCTTTTTTAGTTTTGTGCTGTGATATAGATTTCTTCTGCTTTTTGCTGGGCAGAGATAAGTGTTTCTTTGGCGTCGCCGTAATTTTGTGTTTCGATTTGGGAAAGTGCGTCGGTAATCGCGTTGAATAAGGTGGTATACATCTTCTGATAGTCCATTGTGTTCTCCTTTCGTACGCTATAAAGTATGCTAATTTAGAATCTATATTTAGCATACACCACAGCATACTATATTGCAAGAGGTGATTACCATGGCTGATTTCATCCCGAAGCAATATACCAAGGAACCCATCACGATCCGGATTGCCCCCGATAAGCTGGCGCAGATTGACGCGTTTGCCGCGAAGTTCAACATGAGCAGAAGCGAATTTATCAACCAGTGCATCGACTACGCACTGAACAATCTTCCCCAGGCATAAAAACGACCGCCACCGCGGTCGTTTTTTGTTACGCGGCGAGCGCAGCAATGCCGCGCCGTCAGAAGAGCGGGGTGGATAATCCAAAAAGGAGGGGCAAGGCCCCTCCCTTTTGGTCGTTAGGGGTGCAGGGGCGAAATCGAAACGCCCCTGCCGTTCTCTTAGGGGTTCAAAAGGGGACCTTCTCTCACGTGAGAGAAGGTCCCCTTTTATCCGCACTCCCGCGCGGCGCGGGAGGCCCTTTCAAGTTTTGTCAAAACGCGATCACACCCAAATGCTCGAGCAAGATCTTGAGCCCGATCAAAATGAGAATGACGCCGCCGGTGAGCTCGGCGCGGCTCTTGTAGCGCGAGCCGAACACATTGCCGACGTACACACCCGCAATCGAGATCACAAACGTCGTGCAGCCGATGATCGTGATGGCAGGCACAATATTCACCTGTAAAAAAGCAAACGTCACGCCGACGGCCAGCGCGTCGATGCTCGTGGCGACGGCGAGAATCAGCAGCTCCTTGAAGTTGATGCCCGCGTAGGGCTTTTCCTCTTCTTCCTCCTCTTCGCGGCTCTCCTTGATCATGTTAAAGCCGATCAGCGCGAGCAGGACGAAGGCGATCCAGTGGTCGAAGCGCTCGATATACCCTGAAAACCGGCTGCCGAGAAGGTAGCCCGTCAGCGGCATCAGCGCCTGGAAGCCGCCGAAAAAGAGGCCGATGCAGAGCGTATACTTTTTGTCGATCTTCTGCATGGAAAGGCCCTTGCAGATCGACACGGCGAAGGCGTCCATCGAAAGCCCGATGCCGATGAGGAACAGCTCGAAAAATGTCATGGTAAGATCCTCCAAACAACAAAAAATCAGGCGCGGTACCGCACCTGAGCATAAGAAAAGAGACACAGGTACAGCGAAGCCATACTTGAGTCTCGTTGTTTAAGACAAGCCAGACCGCAAAGCGGTCAGTCTGTTGACTTGCCACGCCATCTAAAGCAGCTGACGCCATCTACTCCCTCAAAGTAAGGGGCAGTATATCATATCCCCGCAGGGCCGTCAAGCATTCTTTGACTCGCATTCAGACATTTTTCATTCAATGTATCATTATTTCTGAATCATTCGATAAAAATGTGAAATCATTGACAAAAGTTCCCTTGCCATTCCCACGCTGCTGTGCTAAACTAAATATTAAATTTAGGAAAGGATGTCCTCATACCGCTATGGAATTCTTATCGAACAAGCCCCTTCTCATCACCGACACCATTCTGCGCGACGCGCACCAGTCGCAGGCTGCCACGCGCATGACGCTCGAACAAATGCTCCCCGCCTGCGAAATTCTCGACTCGATCGGCTACTACTCTCTCGAGTGCTGGGGCGGCGCCACGTTCGACGCCTGCCTGCGTTTTCTGGATGAGGATCCGTGGGAGCGGCTGCGCCAGCTGCGCGCCCACCTGCCGCACACGAAGCTCCAGATGCTCTTCCGCGGCCAGAACATCTTAGGATACAAGCACTATGCTGACGACGTCGTCGACGAGTTCTGCGGCAAGTCCATTGATAACGGCATCGACATCATCCGCATCTTCGACGCGCTCAACGATGTGCGTAACTTAGAGCAGGCCATCAAGTCCACGAAGAAATACGGCGGTCAGGTCGAGGCCACTCTCTCCTACACCATCTCTCCCATCCACAATGAGGATTATTTCGTGAAGCTCGCTAAGGAGCTCGAGCAGATGGGCGCGGACGCTCTCTGCATCAAGGACATGGCGAACCTGCTGCTGCCGATGGATGCCTACTCCCTTGTCAAGCGCCTCAAGGAGACCGTCAGCATCCCCATCCACCTGCACACGCACAACACCAGCGGCACGGGCGACATGGTCAACCTGATGGCCGCGATGGCGGGCGTCGACATTGTCGACACCGCGCTCTCCCCGCTCGCCAACGGCACGTCCCAGCCCGCGACGGAGTCCCTCGTCGCCACGCTCAAGGGCACGCCGCGCGACACAGGCCTCGACCTGAACAAGATGAGCGAGGCTGCCGTCCACTTCCGCAAGGTCGCGGATGAGCTCAAGGCGAGCGGCGCGCTCGACCCGAAGGTGCTGAATGTCGACACGAACACGCTCCTCTATCAGGTCCCCGGCGGTATGCTCTCTAACCTCATCTCCCAGCTCAAGCAGGCGGGCAAGGAGGACAAGTATTACGACGTGCTCGCTGAGATTCCGCGCGTGCGCGAGGACTTCGGCTATCCCCCGCTGGTCACGCCGTCCAGCCAGATCGTCGGCACGCAGGCCGTGCTGAACATCATCACCGGCGAGCGCTACAAGATGGTCCCCAAGGAGTCCAAGGCCATGCTGCGCGGCGAATACGGCAAGCTGCCCGGAACCGTCAACGAAGAGGTCCGCGCCAAGGCGGGCATCAAGCCCGAGGATGTCATCACCTGCCGCCCCGCCGACCTTCTGGAGCCCGAGCTTCCCAAGTACCGCGAGGAGTACAAGGACCTCGCCAAGAGCGAGGAGGACGTGCTCTCCCTCGCGCTGTTCCCGCAGGTCGCACCCAAGTTCATCAACCGCCGCAACCTGCGCACGCCGAAGCCGCACCGCACGATGGCTCCCATCGCGCACCGCGAAGCAAAGGAGCGCGCCGTCGCGCCCTTCTCCCGCAAGTAAAACGCAGCGAAAAATCGCCCTTCCAAATGGAAGGGCGATTTTCTTATTTTGTCAGGTCGAGCTGCATCTGCACGTGCGGGATACCGTCCTCTAAGAATTCTTCCGACGTCTGGTAGAAGCCGAAGTTCTCGTACAGTTTCTTCACATAGGTCTGCGCTTCGATCGTGATCTTATCGGCGTGCAGCTTCTCTTTCGCCGTGTCGATGGCCGCGGCGACGATTTGCTTCCCCAGACCGCAGCGCCGTTTCACGGCGATCACGCGGCCGATGGAGACCTCCGGGAACGTTGCGCCGCGCGGCAGAACGCGCGCATAGGCCTCGATGCCGTCCTTGTCCCGCAGCCAGACGTGATACGCGTTTTCGTCCGCGTCGTTGACCTCCTGATAGCAGCATTTCTGCTCCACGACGAAGACCGACACGCGCAGCCTGTAAATTTCAAAGAGCTCTTGCGCCGTGAGCTCGGAAAAGTGCTTGACGAACAGCTCCATGCACTTTCCCTCAGCGGATGAAGTGCGTGGCGATCCTCTCTTCCTTTTCAGGCAGGCCGAACTGCTCCTTGCCGAGCGCGATACTCTTCATCAAAAACGTCATGTTGCGCGCGAGCGTGCGCATCGTCTGCCGGCCCTCTCCGTCCTGCTCCGCCTCGCCCGGTGCGCAGCCGTGGATGCTGTTCCAGTACTGGCTGGACGCGACCGGCATGCCGGAGATGGTGAAATACTTGTTGAGCTCATCGAACGTCGCCGAGCAGCCGCCGCGGCGCGCACAGACGACGCTCGCGCCGACCTTCATCGTCTTGTCGAACGGTGTGCTGTAAAACAGGCGATCGAGGCAGGCGATGAGCGTCGCGTTCGCGGACGCGTAATAGACGGGGCTCGCCACGACGAGGCCATCCGCCTCCTCAAACTTCGGCTTGAGCTCGTTGACCACGTCGTCAAAAACACACTTGCCGAGCTTGCCGCAGGCTCCGCAGGCCGTGCAGCCGCGCACGGCCTGATTGCCGATGAGCACGGTCTCGACCTCCACGCCGCTTGCCTTGAAGATCTCCTCCATCTCGCGCAGTGCGACGGCGGTGTTGCCGTTTGCGTGCGGGCTGCCGTTGAGCATCAGTACCTTCAAATTTTTCATTGCTGTCTCCTCCTGTATGCTCCGCGCGCCGCTGAGCGCTTGCCTTGCTCAACGCGCACTGTTTTCTATTCTCTCGTCAATCTCGCGAAAAAGCCGCCGGTAGTCTTCGTTCGACCAAATCCTTTTCGGCCGCCAGCAGTCCCGCAGCTGTCGCAGCGCGGGCGAATCGCCGCAAAAGGCTTTCACCCGCTGCGCCGCGAATTCATTGGCGTCCACCTCGTAAGGAAAGCCCAGATAAGCGTCGCGAAACCTCTCTTCTCCGCCGTCCAAGCGGCACTCCTGCCAGGTTTCGCCGCGCAGGCGGAAGCACGTTCCATCATAGAGCACCACGTAGGGAAGGCTTACTCGGATCATCGCGTCGAAGCGCTCGGGATGCTGGTACTGCTCCGCGTGCCGCAGCTCGTGGACAAGATAGAACATCGCCTCGTACTCCGGCGCACTTTGCAGCACGGCCGGATTGAGAAAAAGCGTTTTTGCCACCGGATCAAACGTGCCGTTGGCCGTCTCGTATCCCTGCGGCATGTCCCACGAGAGTACGACGGACAGTCCGCGCTCTGCGCAGATGCTTTCGACCAGCGTGCTCCATTCCGTCTGTCCCATGGGCCGGCCTCCTCTCGATTACTCCTCGCCCGCGTCCCCTGACATACGGTGGGCTTTGCGCTCTTTTTTGTAGCGGTACATGTTGTGGTCGGCGCGGTCCTTGACCGTGACGACGTTCTCGCTTGAAATCTCTGCCGAGCCGAACGACACCGTCGGCAGGAAGTCGAGTTCCTTGCGCCGCTCGTCCAGCCGACGCACAAAGTCCCGTGCACAGGCGTGTTCCCTGTCGCCGTCGCGCAGCAGCACGCAGAATTCATCGCCGCCCGTGCGGTAGCAGTAACCGTGGCGCGCATAGGCCTTCTTGATGCACGCGGCGATCTCGGCAAGGCAGATATCGCCTTTCACATGGCCATATCGGTCGTTGACCTGCTTGAAGTCGTCCACGTCGAAGACGACGAGCACCTCGCCGCTGCGGCGCATCTCCGCCGTGCGATTGAGATAGCTGTTCTGATTCAAAAGGCCCGTGAGCGCGTCGAGCTGGTTCCACATCTCGCTGCAATAGATGAAATACAGCACCGAAAGCAGCGTGACGCACAGCCATGTCACGTGCAGCTGCGGCAGCGCGATCTGGATGATCGTCTCCGCCGCCAGAAAGACGATGAGCGGATAGAGCAGTACGCGGCTGCGATTCTGAAACTCCCACGCCGTAACGATCGTGGACACGGCAAGGTAGGCGAGCGCGGCGAGATACATCACGATATAGAACGCAAAATACGGTCCGCGCGCATAGACATTATCCTCGCTGACGGAAAACACCATCCCGCTTGGGAGCAGCGCGGTGAGGAGGAGCAGATATACGACCTCGCAGCCCACCGCCGCTTTGAATTTGCGGCTGATGACCGTCTTCTTATCCAGCGCGTACACAAGGCACGCCGACACCGCGGGCGACAGGCCGAAACCGAGGTAGTTCGACAAAATATTCAGACAGCGCAGATGCACCGGCGCACCGTCAACCAGAATCGTGATGACCTCGAGGATCGAGATCACGCCGATGAGCGCAAAGGCGAGGAAAAAGCCGCGCTTCTGCTTTCCGTTGAGCGTTTCGCTCAGCTTTGTGAGGATGCACATGAACGTCAGCACGAAGAGGTCAATCGTCGTTAAAACCAAGAAATACTGATCTATCATAAAATCAAAAATACCTTCTGTCAAAATAAAAGGCCGATAATCCGGCCCGACAAAAATCTCTTCATTTGTCCTCTTTTGGACATTTTTTAGTATATCACAAAGTTTGACATTTGCAAAGCACAGAATGCGACGCACAAAAATTTTACATATCCCGCGCAGGGCCAAAACGCGGTAAAAATTCACATATCGTACGATTATCCGCCCTGCGTATCCCCAAATTACGGAATAATTGTGCATTGTGCAAGGCATATATTTTCCGTATAATGCAACCATTCCGCGGTCTTTGCGGAAAATCGGAAAAAGGGGCTCCGCCCCGAAACAAAAAAGGAGATTTGCAATGAAAAAAACTGTCACTCTGGCGCTCACCCTCGCGCTTGTGCTGGGCCTTCTGTCCGGCTGCGCCAACAATGACACACCGGCTGATAACGCCGAGAACAGCAAGGCAGCGGAGACTGCCGAAAACTTTACCGACGAAATGAAGATCCCCTACGCTGTCGACCTGTCCCCTGAGGACGGCGCGGACTCCGTGGAACGCAGCGGCGACCATGAAAACTCGCCCTACTTCGCCCACCCCGACGTCTACAACATGGAGTCCACGGACACGCTGACCGTGCTGACCCACTTCAGGACCATGCAGCAAACCAGCGAATGGTCCTGCGGCGTGACGGCGGCGCTGATGGTACTCGACTGGTACGATGCGCTCGGCGACTGGAACGAAGAGTCCCTCGCGGCGCTGCGCCACTCGCTCGACGGCACGGAGCTTGAGGGCTATCCCGGCACCACACTCAACCAGGCCATTGACATTTTCAACGGCGTAGGCGGTTTTGATATAATATCCTCCAACGACTATCCCGACGGCATCTGGCTCGACGATATTCAGGGCTGGCTGAGCGAAGGCAAGCCCGTTATGATCTGCTGGAACGACTGGGGCGGCCACTGGCAGACCATCATCGGCTACGATACGATGGGCACGGAAAATGAGAACGACGACGTCTTCCTCGTCGCCGACTCCTACGACACTACCGACCACAATCAGGACGGCTACGGCATCTATCCCGCCGAGCGCCTGATGTACAACTTCACGATGTACGGCGCGTTCCCTGAAAGCGAGGGCGGCAGCGACATGCTGTTTCTTGTCGCCTCTCCCAGCGCGAAATAACGATCCAAACGCAGCAAAAAGCAGCAGGCCGTCGGTCTGCTGCTTTTTTCGTTTCACTTACTGTCTGCAAATTTTGATAAGCAGGAGCTTTCCATCCCGCACGGAGATTCTCGCGGTCTTTCCGGGCAGGACCTCGTTGCTCACGCCGTACTGGTATTCGCACGTGATCTCCGCGCCGTCGAGCAGGTACTTCGCATCGCGGATCGTAATCCCCCTCGCACAGCCCGTGATATTGAGCAGCGAGAAAAACGGGTACTTATCCTCGATGGAGACTTCGTCCTTCGAGACGATCTGCATCTCCGAATAGTCGTCCACGATCTCCGCCTTTTTGCCGAGCGAATCGAGGTAGAGCAGGATCGACACGTTTCCGAGCGTGTGGTCGAGCCGCGCGCCGATGACGCCGATGAGCAAAAAGTCGTCATACCCGCGCTGCACCATCGTCTTGACGGCAAACACCGTGTCGGTGTCGTCCTTTTCACACGGGAGCACGATGGTCTCTACATCGAGGTGCGGATTGCAGTGCGAGTCAAAGTCGCCGACGATCAGCGCGGGCTTCACCCCCAGCGCCTCCATGTGCTTGAGGCCGCTGTCGCAGAAGACGACGGCATCATCTTCCCTCAAGTACTGCTTCACGCGCGTATAGTTGCCGATGTCCGCGCCGCCGACGATCACGCAGCGTTTTTTCTCGCTCACTGTCTCATCTCCCATGCCATCTGCCAGAAAGCCATCTCGTAGCGCGAGCAGGCGATGAAAATGTCCTCCAAATGCCGGAGCTGCTCTTCCGTATAGTGCGCGGACAGGCGGTCGAGCGTTTCGATCAGGATGACATTGCCCGCGGCGTACCCGTCTGAGGCGTAGCCGCGGATCCAGTCGCCGTAGAACGGGTCGTCGACCGACTCGGGGCGGTTCGCAACGATCTTCTTGGCGATGACCTCGTAGCTGTAAGCGCACGAGAGCACCGCCGCCAAGACCTCGACCTCGCTCTCATCATAGGCGACGCGCACCATGTAGGACGTATAGGACAGGTTATCGAGCGAGGGCTTCATCGCGTCGATCTCCTCCTGCGTCACTGCAAACTTACCCATGTAACCCTTGTGCACGTCCAGCTCGCCGTTCATCACGTTGATGTACTTGGCGAAGAGGTTCGCCGTCTCGACGCTTTTCGCCTTGGCGACGCCCACGGCGTAGGTCTTGGCATAGTCCTTGAGATACAGGAAGTCCTGCATGATGTAGTAGCGGAACTTATCACGCTCCAGCGTGCCGTTCTGGATGCCGAGCACAAAGGGGTGCTCGTTGTAGGCGTCCCAGATCGTTTTGCTGGCGTTCAGCAGTCTTTCAGATGTTTTCACTTGGTATTTTCCTTTGCAAACTCGCCCCGCAGGTCAAAATTGTGCTGCATGGGCCCCGCCCCCTTGCCGAGGTCCAGCATTGCCGACAGCGCGCCGGAGATGTACTCCTTCGCCCGCGCGACGGACTCGCTGAGCGAGTAGCCCTTGGCGAGGTTCGACGCGATGGCGCTCGAGAGCGTGCAGCCCGTGCCGTGCGTGTTGGGATTGTCGATGCGCTTGCCCTCGAACCACTGCATCTCGCCGCCTGCGTAGAGCAGGTCGTTGGCGTCGTTCACGCGGTGACCGCCCTTTAAGAGCACGGCGCAGCCGTAGGTGTCGCCGATGCGCTTGGCGGCGCGCTCCATGTCGTCCTTGCTCTCGATCTTCTCACTGGAGAGGATCTCACCCTCGGGAATGTTCGGCGTGATGACGGTCGAGAGCGGCAGAAGCTCGTCGATGAGCGTCTGCACCGCGTCGGTCTTCATCAGGCTCGAGCCGCTCGTCGCGACCATCACGGGGTCGACCACGATGTTCTTTGCCCCGTAGTGGCGCAGCCGCTCCGCGATCACGCGGATCAGGTCGGAGGACGAGACCATACCGATCTTGACCGCGTCGGGGAAGATATCTTCAAATACCGCGTCCAGCTGCTCTTTTAAGAATGCAGGCGTTGCCTCCTGAATTGCCCTCACGCCGGTCGTGTTCTGTGCCGTGAGCGCGGTGATCGCGGTCATGGCATAAACACCGTTCATCGTCATCGTTTTGATGTCTGCCTGAATACCGGCGCCTCCGCAGGAATCGCTTCCCGCGATGGATAATGCTGTTTTCATCGTTTTTCGTCCTTTCGATTCAAAATGCATCTCTTTTGTTATGCGACAGAGAGTGGTGCCCCCGGTCTGCCGCCCAAAGCCGCGGCTTCAGTCCGCCGCGGTCATTGCCCAGAATTGCTCCAATTGCTCAAAGCTCGTGATATAGCAGTCCGCCAGCGCTCTGACCTCGTCCTGGCGCTTTTCGCTCTCGTCGAAGACGGCCGCGACGGTAAAGCCGTCTTTTTTCGCAGTCTCGACGGCGTGGATGGCGTCCTCAAAGACCACGGTGCTGCCGCGCTGCGCGCCAAAATGCTCCATCGCTCGGCGGAAGATGACGGGCTCGTCCTTGCCGTGCCCGACCTCGCTGCATGTGAAGATCGCGTCGAAAAGGTTCTCAATGCCGCAGCGGCGCAGCGCCGCTTCGATGAGGTAGCGGTCTGTCGCCGTCGCGATGCAGACGTCGACGCCCTTTGCGCGCAGCTCTTTCAAAAACGGGACAACGCCCGGCTTTGGCTGCACCTCGTCGCGGTAAAAATGCTCGATGATGCGGTCGATGCCCGCCATGATCTCCTCGGGCGTCTCCGCAAGGTCATACTCTTTTTTCAGGTGCTCCGCCGCCTGCAAGAGGCTCAGCGCGCGCACCTCCTCGCGCACGATGGGCTTGGGCTCTTTGCCGCGCGAGCGCACATAGCTCTCCGCCACCGTGTCCCAGAGGTACATGGAGTCGAACAGCGTGCCGTCAAAGTCAAAGATCACGCACTTGAGCTTCATGCGTTCACCATTTTTTCCGACAGCGCGCGCAGCTCGCGGCATTCGCTTTCGATGTCCTCCGCCGAGAAGATGGCGCTGACCAGCGCCACACCGTCAACGCCCGTGCCCGAAAGCTCGAGGATGTTGCTCTTGTTGAGCCCGCCGATGGCCACGACCGGAATATCGACCGCGTCACAGATGGCCTTGAGCGTTTCCTTCGGAAGCACGTCGACGTCCGTCTTTGTCGAGGTCGAGAACATCGCGCCCACGCCGAGGCAGTCTGCCCCGTCGCGCACGGCCTGCTTCGCCTCTTCGACCGAGTGGACGGAAACGCCGATCATCATCTTGTTGCCAACCTTTTCGCGCACCTTCGCCGCGGCCATGTCCTCCTGCCCGACGTGCACGCCCTCGGCACCGCAGGCGATAGCGACGTCCACATTGTCGTTGATGAACAGCGGCACGCCGTAGCGCTTGCACAGCGCCGCGATCTGCTTCGCCTCTTCGAGGAAATCCTCGTCGCCGAGCTTCTTTTCGCGCACCTGCACACAGGTCGCGCCGCCCTTGAGCGCGCATTCGACCTGCTCGTATAAGCTCTGTCTGCCGACCCACGCGCGGTCTGTGACGGCATAGAGCAGCATCGTCTTCTTATCGCACTTCATACTTTGCGCCTTCCTCCAGCTGTTCGGGCGTCATGTTGTAGATGGCGTCGATGATGTAATTGCGATAGGTGGAGTTGCCGTCCTGCGCGGAAAGGCGCGCGTGCGCGATCTCGCCGGCAAGACCCATGGCGCAGACCGCCGCCGCGGCAGCCTCCAGCGGATGCTCGGGGTTCGCCGTCACATACGCCGCCGTCATGGCGGAGAGCTGGCAGCCCGTGCCCGTGATGGAGGACATCATGGGGTGGCCGTTTCGGATGCAGTAAGCCTTTTTGCCGTCCGCCACAATGTCGATCGCGCCGGTGATGGCGATGACCGCGCCCGTCTTTTCGGCAAAGGCCTTGGCGAACGCGACCGCGCTGTCAAGATTCTCCTCGCTCACCTTGTCCGCGACGTCAGCGTCCACACCCTTGGTCGTGCCGCTGCCGGAGGCGAGGGTCTTGACCTCGGAGATGTTACCGCGGATGACAGTGAACTTGACCTCTTCGAGGAGCTTCTGCGCCGTCTCGGTGCGAAGCTTCGAAGCACCCGCGCCCACGGGGTCGAGCACGGCGGGGTGATTCAGCGCGTTCGCGCGCTTGCCCGCAAGGAGCATTGACTCGATCGTGCGCTTGTTGAGCGTGCCGATGTTGATGTTCAATCCACCGCAGATCGTCGTGATTTCCTCGACCTCGCTCTGGTCGTCCGACATGATGGGCGACGCGCCGCAGGCCAGCACGATGTTGGCGCAGTCGTTCACCGTGACATAGTTCGTGATGTTGTGGATGAGGGGGCACTTGCCTCTCACGTTTTCGAGCATTTCCTGAAACATATCTGTTTCTCCTTTCTGAATAAAAAACAGGAGGCACCCACAACGGGCGTCTCCTGTAAAAAGCCATGAGGTCAACTTCCTACGGCGGCATTACCCGCATCAGGTGAAAGGGTCGAAGTTGGAGCACTTCCTCTCAGCCCGCCTGCACGAGCTCCCCTGTTTTTTCTTGAACGATTGTATTATACGCTTTTTTTCGGCGTCTGCAAGGGGGAAATGATTCAAATGCCGCAACTCGTCGATCAAAGCGCTTCATTCATCCCGCCGCAGCAGTTTTCCGGAACGGTCAGCGCTGCAATTCACTCTTTGGTGAGCAGGCAGACGGCCTCCACATGATCCGCCCTTGGGAACATGTCCACTGCGCAGGCGCGCTGGGCGGTGTAGCCGAGGTCTGCTAAGCGCTTCACGTCGCGCGCCATGGTCGCGCTGTCGCACGAGACGTACACGACCCGCTGCGGCTGCATCTCGGCGATGCTCTCCACCACGTCGGCGGCCAAGCCCTTGCGCGGCGGGTCGACGGTGATGACGTCGGGGCGCAGGTTTTCGCGCGCGAGCTTTTTTGCCACATCGGACGCATCGCCGCAGAAAAACTCCGCGTTTTTAACGCCGTTGCGCGCGGCGTTTTCGCGCGCGTCGTCGATGGCCTCGGGGACGATCTCCGCACCGAGGACTTTCTTCGCGTGATCCGACAGTGCGAGCGTGATCGTGCCCGCGCCGCAGTAGAGGTCGAGCACCGTCTCCTGCCCCGTGAGGCCCGCAAATTCGATGGCTTTCGCGTAGAGCCGCTCGGCCTGTACGCGGTTGACCTGATAAAACGACGGCACACTCAGCCGGAACGTCTTGCCGCAGAGCGTATCCTCAAGCCGGTCGCTCCCCCAGAGCGTGCGGTAGCGGTCGCCAAGGATAACGTTGCCCTTTTTCGTGTTCGTGCCCAGCACGATGCCGGTGCACTTCGGGCACGCATCGCGCAGGAGCGTGACAAGCCGGTCTTCTTTCGGCAATTTATCTCCGTTCACGAGCACGCAGACAAGGCTCTCCCCCGCCGCGTTCGAGCGAATGTAGAGATGGCGGACAAGGCCGCGGCCCGTCTTTTCGTCGTAGCCCGCGACGCGGCAGGACTGCATATATTCGCGCAGCGCCTCCGCCGCGGCGGCGGCCTCGGGCTTGACCAATAAGCAGTGCTCGCACTCGATGACCTCGTGCGTGCGGGCGCGGTAAAAGCCGACCGCGCCGTCCTTCGACACGGGGTACTGCGCCTTGTTGCGGTAGTGCAGCGTGTCCTGCGCGCCTAAAATTTCTTCGACGGTCACATCACTGCCGCCGATGCGGGACAAATTGTCCTGCACGCGCTGCTTTTTCAGCCGCAGCTCTTCTTCATAGCGGATGTGGCGGTACGTGCAGCCGCCGCAGCGCGGGAAGTACGGGCAGTCCGGCGTGATGCGCTCGCTCGACGGCTCGATCACCTCGAGCACTTTGGCAAAGGCGACGCTCTTGAGCGTCTTTAAGATGAGCACGCGGCACTTCTCGCCGCGCAGCGCGCCGTGGACGAACACGACGCGCCCGTCGATGCGCGCAACGCCCATGCCGCCCTCGCCATAGCCCTCGATGGTGACGGTATGCTCCTGATTTTTGGCAAGCTCCATCGTCTTCTCCTCTCAGAAAAGGTACTTCGCGCTTTTATCGCGCGAAGTACCTTTTGTTGTGTATCTCAAATCACTCGCGGAAGCGCTCGATCAGGCTGATGATCTGGCCGGTGAGCGCAGAAATGTCCTTGTTGGGTCTGCCCTTGCAGCGCTTGGCAAACTCAAGCAGCGACTCCGCTGCCGCCACGAGCTTGGCGTAGAGGTTGTCGGCGCGGGACTTCTGCGCCGTGCGCTTGCGCTCGGAAACGTAGCCCTCGCTGACCATTTCGTTCGCAGCGAGGTCGTAGCACTCGGTAAACTTGGCCGCGTGCGCATGGAAGCCGAGGGAATTGAGCTCTTCGGCAAACACGGGCGCAACGTCCTCGTCGCCGTGGACAACAAACACGTGCGTCGGCTTCGGGTCGAATGCCTTGATCCACTGGACGAGATGATCGTGATCGGCGTGGGACGACAGGCCCTGAAAGTTGACGATTTTCGCCTTGACGGCGATCTCCTCGCCGAAGAGCTTGACCTTTTCAACGCCGTCGAGCAATCTGCGGCCCAGCGTGCCGGGCGACTGGAAGCCGACGAACACGACCGCGCTGTTCGCGCGCCAGAGGTTGTGCTTCAAATGGTGGCGGATGCGGCCGGCGTCGCACATACCGGAGGCGGAAATGATGACCTTGGGTGTCGTGTCCATGTTGAGCATCTTCGATTCCTCGCTCGACTCGACCAGGTTAAGGTTCGGGAAGGTGAACATGTGCGTGCCGTCCTTCACAAGCTCGAGCGCCTGCTCGTCGAGATAGCCGTGCAGGTCGCCGCAGAACACAGTCGTCGCCGCCTTGGCAAGGGGCGAGTCGATGTACACAGGGAAGTTCGGCGTCGACTTGACGAGCTTTTGATCCTTGATCTCGCGGATAAAGTACAAAAGCTCCTGCGTGCGGCCCACGGCGAACGACGGGATCACAACGTTGCCGCCCTTGCCGAGCGTTTCGTCGATGATCTCGGCAAGCTCGTCGGTATAGCTCCAGACCTCGGTGTGGTTGCGGTCGCCATAGGTCGACTCCATCACGACGTAGTCGGCCTTTTTGAGAAGCTGCGGGTCGCGGATAATGGGCTGGTCGACGTTGCCGATATCGCCGGAGAAGACGATCGTCTTGTGCACGCCGTTTTCTTCCAGCTCAAGCGTGATGGACGCGGAACCGAGCAGATGGCCCGCGTCGGTGAACACCGCGCTCACACCCTCGCAGAGGTCGACCTTTTCTTTATACTCGCAGGTCGTCACGTACTTGAAGACGTCCAGCGCGTCCTGCTCGGTGTAGAGCGGATCGACATGCTCGCGGCCCGCGCGCTCGCCCTTGCGGTTTTCGTACTCAGCGTCGCTCTCCTGAATGTGAGCGGAGTCGAGCAACATGATCTTCATCAAATCTGCTGTCAGGCGTGTCGTCAGGATGCGGCCGTGGAAGCCGTTTTTCACCAGCAGCGGGATGCGGCCCGTGTGGTCGATGTGCGCGTGGGTGACGAGCAGAATATCGATATTGCCGGGAGCGAAAGCGAGATAACGGTTGTCGAGCTCGTCGCGGCCCTGCTGTAAGCCGCAGTCGACGAGGATCTTCTTACCGTTTATCTCCAGGCAGTGGCAGGAGCCGGTCACGCAGCGGTCGGCCCCGTAAAAGTGCAGTTTCATGCGAATGTCCTCCTTAGATGAGAGATGAGAAAAAACTTCTTCCTTATGCTTCTGTCCTCCGCCGTCGGAGGGCGTTTCGTCGCTTTGTACTATCTTGCTTTGTATTTTACCACAGCGGCTATATAAAGTGCAAGCCATGCCTGACGCAGCGGCGGAATTTATTTACAATCCATTCATATTATACAGCAAATTTTCCTTTGCATATCGCGCAGAGGGATGCTATACTTGTAAGCGTGTCATTATGCTCCCACGAAAGGAAGTTTTGAATATGGGTTTCTTTAGTAAAATGTTCGGTTCCTACAGCGACCGTGAGCTCAAGAGCATCTACCCCATCGTCGACAAGATCGAAGCGATGGCGGACGAATACAAGGCGATGAGCGACGCGGAGCTGCAGGCCAAAACGCCGGAGTTCAAGACGCGTCTGCAAAGCGGCGAAACGCTCGACGACATCCTGCCCGAGGCGTTCGCCACCGTGCGCGAGGCGTCCCGCCGCGTGCTGGGGCTGTACCCCTACCGCGTGCAGCTCGTCGGCGGCGTGGTGCTCCATCAGGGCCGCATCGCCGAGATGAAGACCGGTGAAGGCAAAACGCTGGTGGCAACGCTGCCCGCGTACCTAAACGCCCTGACCGGCAACGGCGTCCACATCGTCACCGTGAACGACTACCTCGCCAAGCGAGACAGCGAGTGGATGGGCAAAGTCCACCGTTTCTTAGGCCTCACGGTCGGCCTGATCGTCCACGACCTCACGAGCGAGGAGCGCCGCAAGGCCTACGCTGCGGACATCACCTACGGCACGAACAACGAGATGGGCTTTGACTATCTGCGCGATAACATGGCCATCTACGCAAGCGAGCTCGTCCAGCGCGGACATGCCTTCGCCATCGTCGACGAGGTCGACTCCATTTTGATCGATGAGGCGCGCACGCCGCTCATCATCTCCGGCATGGGCGAAAAGTCCACGGAGATGTATTCCCGCACGGAAAACCTTGTACGCGGCTTCCGCAAGAAGGTCATCGCCGAGAGCGACGACAAGGAAGAGGAAGACGTCAACATCGACGCCGACTACATCGTCGACGAAAAGGCCAAGACCGCGACGCTCACCGCCCGCGGCGTGAAGAAGGCCGAGGAATACTTCGGCCTTGAAAACCTCTCCGATCCCGAAAACTCCACCATCGCGCACCACATCAACCAGGCCATCAAGGCCCACGGCACGATGAAGCGCGATATCGACTATGTCATCAAGGACGGTCAGGTCGTCATCGTCGACGAGTTCACCGGCCGACTGATGTTCGGCCGCCGCTACAGCGACGGTCTGCACCAGGCCATCGAGGCCAAGGAGCATGTCGAGGTCGCGCGAGAAAGCAAGACGCTTGCGACCATCACGTTCCAGAATTACTTCCGCCTGTACGGCAAGCTCTCCGGTATGACCGGTACGGCGCTCACGGAGGAAGAGGAATTCGGCACGATCTACAACCTCGACATCATTGAAATTCCGACGAACCGCCCCATCGCCCGTATCGACGACCCCGATGTCGTCTACAAGACCGAGGCAGCAAAGTACCGCGCCGTTATCGAGCAGGTCAAGGCCTGCCATGCCAAGGGCCAGCCCGTGCTGGTCGGTACGGTGTCGATCGAAAAGAACGAAAAGCTCTCGTATCTGCTCTCCCGCGAGGGCATCAAGCACAACCTCTTAAATGCGAAGAACCACGAAAAGGAAGCCGAGATCGTCGCGCAGGCCGGTAAGCTCGGCGCAGTCACGGTCGCGACGAACATGGCCGGCCGTGGTACCGATATCATGCTCGGCGGCAACGCCGAGTACATGGCAAAGACCGATCTGCGCAAGGCGGGTCTCAGCGACGAGCTCATCGCCGAGGCGACCGGCTACGCCGAGACCGACAACAAGGAGATCCTCGACGCGCGCGATATGTTCGCCAAGGCCCTTGAAAAGCACCGCGAGGAGATCAGCGGTGAGGCGGACAAGGTCCGCGAGGCGGGGGGCCTCTTCATCATCGGCACGGAGCGCCACGATTCCCGCCGTATCGACAACCAGCTGCGCGGCCGTGCCGGCCGTCAGGGCGACCCGGGCGAGACGCGCTTCTACCTCTCGCTTGAAGACGATCTGCTGCGCCTGTTTGGCGGTGAGCGCATCACGAACCTGATGGAGCGCTTCAACCTCGACGAGGATACGCCGATTGAAAACAAGACGCTCTCCAAGGCGATTGAAAACGCGCAGACGAGCGTCGAGTCCCGCAACTTCCAGTACCGCAAGAGCACACTCGAATACGACGACGTGATGAACAAGCAGCGCGAGATCATCTACGGCCAGCGCAAGCAGGTGCTCGACGGCATGGACATCAAGCAGACCGTTTTGAACATGCTGAGAAGCAGCATCGAAAGTCAGGTCGCCTTCGCCTTCGGCGAGCACGACAAGACCGACGACGAGCACCGCGCCGACGCGCTCAAGAGCTGCGAGGGCACGTACTTCCCGCGCGGCGCTGTGGATGCTTCTTCCCTCTCCGGCCTTTCCGCCGACGATTTGACCGATCGCTTCTATGAAGCCGCTGAGAAGTATTACGAGGCCAAGGAGGCCGCCGTCACCTCGCCCATCATGCGCGAACTCGAGCGCGTGGTGCTGCTGCGCGTGGTCGACGAATACTGGATGGACCACATCGACGCGATGAGCGAGCTGCGTCAGGCCATCCGTTTACAATCCTACGGCAACAACAAGCCCATCGACGTCTACAAGCAGGAATCCCTCACGATGTTTGAGGACATGATCTCCGCCATTCAAGGCGACACGGTGCGCCGCATCTTCTCCGCCCGCATCAAGACCGAGGGCGAGGTCAAGCGCGAGCGCGTGGCCGACGGCATCGTCGCCTCCACCTCCGGCGACGGCACGGTGAAAAAACAGCCCCGCAAGGTCCAGAAGATCGGCCGCAACGATCCCTGCCCCTGCGGCAGCGGGAAGAAATATAAACAGTGCTGTGGGCGCTGATTGACCACTTGTAAGTGGTGGAACATTTCCCCCGCACCCGTGGGGGATACGGGAAAGGGGGCCATTCTCTCACGTGAGAGAATGGCCCCCTTGGACCCCCAAGAGAACGCAAGGGGTGTGCCGCATCCGTAAGGCAGCAGAGCCGCCAACGGCTGCGCAACAGCGGGTAGTAGGAGCAGAGGCCAATCGTATAGCAGCTTCAAACGCGGCAACGCCGCGCTATGGGCAGTGCAATCGGCAGGCATTGCAGCTCTTCGAGCTGCTCGCTTGCAATGCAAACGTCTTTCTTTTGGACGGTCACACCGCCCGTTTTCTTTCCTGGGAAAGAAAATGGGGGGAGTGTGGTGCTGCGGTGCACACGCCGCATTTTCCCCGCCGCCTGAGACAGGCGGCGACATCTCCGCACCCTTTGGTGCAGAAAAAGGAGGCACTTTTGATGTCTTTCACCGAACATAACGTAAACGGTCTCATCTACGACACGTCCGATGTCATCACCGCCGCGGGGAGCGGCGCGGTGCACGCGTTCACGACGCGGCACGGCGGCGTGAGCCCTGCGCCCTACGATTCACTCAACTTTGCCGACAACAGGGGCGACACGAGCGAAAACTTACTCGAAAACTACCGCCGTCTCGGCGAGGCCGTAGGCTTTGACGCGAGCCGCGCCGTCGGCTGCCGCCAGATCCACTCTGACCTTGTCCGCATTGCATCGGAAGAGGACGCGGGCAAAATTCTCTGGGATGACCGTCCCTACGACGCCGACGGGCTCATCACGAACGTGCCGAACCTGCCGCTGTTCGCCTACGGGACGGACTGCTGCGTCATCACGCTCTACGACCCGACTTCGCGTTCGATCGGTGCGGTGCACGCCGGCTGGCGCGGTACGGCGAGCGGCATCGCGCTCAAGGCCGCCGTGTCGATGATGAGCTGCTACGGTGCCGATCCCTACACACTGCGCGCCGCCATCAGCCCGAGCATCGGCAAGTGCTGCTTTGAGACCGACAGCGACGTGGCCGACGCCTTTTTCGCCCTGCTCGACCCCGCGATGGACGAGCGCATCGAAAAGCGCGGCGACAAATACCACATCGACCTGAAGGCGATCAACCGCCTGTGGCTGCTGCGCGCGGGCATCGACCCCTCGCGCATCGACGTACACCCCGACTGCACGAAGTGCCACCCCGAGCGCTACTGGTCGCACCGCGCGATGGGCGACCGGCGCGGCGGCATGGCGGCGATGATCTGCCTTACGGAGGATGCGCTGTGAAGCGCCGCCTCTCTGCGCTTTTGTGCGCGCTGACGCTCGCGCTTTCGCTTTCGGGCTGCTGGAGCGGCGATGTGAGCGACGACAGCAGCGGCGACTTCTGGGAGGAAACGCCGCCGGTGGAAGCGGACACCTCCTCCACCCTGACGCCGATCACGTCGTTCGCACTGCCGTATTTGCAGGGCGTGACGCTCGACCCCATCACCTGCCCCGACGGCATGCAGCAGACGCTTGGCGCGCTGCTCTACGAGGGGCTTTTCGTGCTGGACGAGTCGTTTGCGCCGCAAAATGTGCTGTGCAGCCGCTATGAGCACAACGACGACTGCACGAGCTACACCTTTTACCTCCGCGACGGCGTCAGCTTTTCCGACGGCAGCATCCTGACGGCAAGCGATGTGCTCGCGACGCTTCGCCGCGCGCAGGAGAGCGAGCGCTACAGCGCGCGCTTTGCCAACGTCGCCTCGATGCGCGCAAGCAACGGCGCGCTCATTGTCAATCTCACGCGCGCGGACAGCGCGTTCCCCGCGCTGTTTGACATCCCCATCGTCAAATCCGGTTCGGAGAAGAACACCGTGCCGCTCGGCACGGGGCCGTATCTCTTCGTCACGGACAGCGACGGCGCATGCCTCAAGCAGAACCCCGACTGGCACAGCGACGGCACGCTGCCGTTCGAGCGTATCGAGCTGCGCGCCGTCAAGGACGCGGACACGGCGTCGTACCTTTTCTCCTCGCGCGAGGTGCATCTGCTCTCGGCTGACCTGACGAGCAGCACGGGCGATCTGCGCAGCGCGGACACGGCGCTCACCGACTACGCGACGGCGAACATGATCTACCTCGGCTTCAACACACAGCGCGCGCCGCTCTCCGATGCATCGCTTCGCAGCGCCCTCGCGGGTGCGATCGACCGCGCGACCATCACGACGGGCTACCTCGCTGGTCACGCCGAGGCGGCGCGCTTCCCGCTCTCGCCGCACTCCAGCCTCTATCCGACGGAGATGGCGTCGACGCTCGCTTCGCCTGACCTCGCCGCTACGCTCGAAAGCGCGGGCGTGACGGAAAGCCGCCCCCGCACGGTGACGATCCTGGTCAGCGAGAGCGACTCGTTCAAGGTCTCCATCGCCGACTATCTGAGCCGCACGCTCTCGACCGACGTTCTGACGGTCAGCGTGCGCTCACTCCCGTGGAACGACTATCTGACCGCGCTGCAAAACGGGAATTTTGACCTGTATCTCGGCGAGGTGCGCCTGACGGCGAACTGGGACATTTCGTCCCTCGCGCGCACCGGCGGCACGCTGAACTACGGCCGCTACGCGGACGAGCAGTGCAACACGCTGCTCGATGCGTTCTCGCTCAATGAGACGGATCAGACCGCCCGCGCGCTGTACCGCTACCTTGCCCAGAGCGCGCCCATCGCGCCCATCGCATTCAAGACCGCGTCGGTCCTGACGCCGAGCGGCCTCATCGACGGACTGAACCCCACCGTCTCCTCCCCGTTCTACGGGATCGAGGGCTGGACGGTGCACTTTGACAAGGGATGAGGGCGTAACAAATCGGAACGTGTGAAAGAGAGATACGTTAATGCGGACTATTGACATACGTGGCATAACTAACATGGAACTTGTACGGGGAGGAACCAGTGAATGGTACTGGGCAACAGATTATGTTCACGGCGATCTCTATGAGGCTGAAGAACTATTCCGGCAGAAAAACTCTGTGCAAAGCAATAGGCTATATCTTATCCACTATCCAGATGGTATGGTCTATGAGCCTGTGCTGCCTGTGGACGGGCAATATCTCGGCTATCCTGTGTTCGATGGTGAGTCTGTCGTACTGTTGGTAGTAAACTTTACAGAAAGTGCGATACACATTCTGAGGTTCTTACATCAGCAAGAGAAAACGCAGGAAGTCGTACGGCTGCCTTTGTCTGCGGTGAAAGACTGCTACAATCTGATTCTTCACCCCTCACCGCTATCGCTGACCCGGCAGCCAAATGATGGTACATTTGAGATCATCTGGCCTGAGCAGATACGTTTCGCAATCAGTAGTAGAGAAACACTTAATTTCCGCGACGGAGACAAGCTCTACTTCAGTATTTGGTATGAGGATCCTGACTATCGGGAAGAAACATTAGTCCGCTCGGCGCAAGACGGTACGATTCTGGAGCGTTTTTCCGGTGATATTCGCATCATGCCAAACCGTGAACGGTGGCTTATCAAATAATTTTGGTGGTACAGCATTACTCATCTAAAATCTCAGTTTATCTCAACACTTTCCCTCAACAGCACATTTTCCCCAGTAACAACAAAAAACGCTCCTCCGCATTCGCGGAGGAGCGTTTGCTTTTCTCGCTTAATACTGCCGCACCACGGCGACGACGCGGCCCAAGATCGTGCACTCGCGGCCGTCGATGGGCTGGTAGTCGGGGTTCGCGGGCATGAGCCAGACCTCGCTGCCCTTGCGCTTGAGCGTTTTGACCGTCGCCTCGTCACCAAGCAGCGCGACCACGATCTGCCCGTTCTGCGCGAGGTTCTGGCGGTGGACGACGACAAGGTCGTCCGGCAGGATGCCGACGCCGAGCATCGACTCGCCGCGCACACGCAGGGCGAAATACTCGTCATCGTGCCCGCCGGTGTCGAACGTCAGGTAGTCCTCGATGCACTCCTGCGCCAAAATCGGGTTACCGGCGGCAACATTGCCGAGGATCGGCACCTGACGGCGGCGCGGGGCAAGCTCGTCGATCTCGACGGGCTGCGGCGCAACGGGAACGGCCTGCAGCTGCTTTTTGAGCGTGATGGCACGGCCCTTGCCCGCGCTCTTCTCAATGAGCCCCATCTCCTGCAGGTGCTTGATATGGAAGTGGACCGTGGAGGGTGACTTGAGTCCCAGCGCCTCACCGACTTCGCGCACAGAGGGGGCATAGCCGTGTTCGGCGATGCTCTCTGCTATATAATCGTATACGCGCTGCTGCATTCTGGACAGTTTTTCCATCTTGTGCGCCCCTTCCAACATTTGTTCGAATTTATGATACCACATTTTCCCCGAAATGCAACATCTGTTTTAGGATTTTATGTCAATTTCGCGGTTTTTTTCTGCCGCGAAATTTTTTTGATCTTTTTTGCGTCCGGCTATTGACAAATGCCGCTTGATGTATTATTGTACTAATCGCTTAATACAGTGATACACAAGGAGGATCACTATGGACTGGAACTTCCGCAATGACCAGCCGATCTACTCCCAGCTGACACAGCGGTTGACGGAGGCCATCGTCTCCGGCATCTACGCGCCGGGAGAAAAGCTCCCCTCCGTGCGAGAGCTTGCGGTGGAGGCGGGCGTCAACCCCAACACGGTCCAGCGCGCGCTATCCGAGCTCGAACGCGACGGTCTGGTGTTTTCCCAGCGCACGGCGGGACGGTTCGTCACGGAAAATGAAAACATGATTGCAAATGCCAAGCTCCGCATTGCGGACGAGCGCGTGGGAGAATTTCTCCACTCGATGAAAACGCTCGGCTGCACGAGAGACGAAGTCATAGCTCTCATTCAGGGAGCTAAGGAGGAGGAAGAATGAGTATTTTTGAATGCAAGGCGCTCACGAAAAATTACGGCGCCAAAACGGTGCTCGACAGCATCGATCTCACGATCGAACCCGGGCGCATCGTGGGCCTGCTCGGCCCCAACGGCAGCGGCAAGACGACGCTCATCAAGCTCGCCAACGGCCTTCTGACGCCGACGTCGGGCGAAATTCTGATCGCAGGCAAGGCCCCCTGCCGCGCAACGAAGGCCATTGTCTCGTACCTGCCCGACCGAAACACGCTGCCCGGCTGGATGACGATCGCGCAGGCGCTTGACTACTACGGCGACTTTTATTCGGACTTCCGCCGCGGCGTGGCCGAAGCGATGCTGATGAACCTCGGCCTTGACCGCACACAGAAGATCAAGACGCTCTCCAAAGGCATGCGCGAGAAGACGCAGCTCATCCTGACGATGAGCCGCGACGCCAAGCTCTATCTCCTTGACGAGCCCATCGGCGGTGTGGACCCCGCGACGCGTGACTACATCCTGCGCACGATCATCGGCAACTACAGCGAGGACGCAGCGGTCATCATCTCCACACACCTGATCGCCGACGTCGAGCAGATCCTTGACGAGGTCGTGTTCCTGCGCGAGGGGCAGGTCATGCTCCACGAGAGCGTGGAGACCATTCGAGATGAAAAGGGCAAGAGCGTTGACGAGCTCTTCCGGGAGGTATTCAGATGCTGAGCAAACTGATCAAACATGAATTCCGCGCAACGAGCCGCATCATGTGGCCGGTCTTTCTTGGAATGCTGGCACTGACGGCGCTGATGCGTTTTTCTCAGTTGCTCCTGAACGGCGGGCACATTCCCTGGCTCTTACAGCTCATCGGCGTACTGCTGGTCATCGGCTTTGTGATGGGCCTCTTTGCGCTGGCGTTTGCGCCGCTGGTGCTCTCCGCCGTCCGCTGGCGCGACCATGTGCTCAAGGACGAGGGCTATCTCACGCTGACGCTGCCGGTGAGCCTCCATCAGCTGCTCATCTCCAAGCTCATCGTTTCCGCCGTGTGGTATGCTGCGGCGTTCATCGTGGGACTTCTCTCGCTGCTGATTGCTGTCTCCGGCTGGAGCACTCTCCAGTATGTCCCCGATTTTTTCAATGATGTTTTCACAGCGTTCTTCGAAATGGAGGCCTCGCTGCGCAGTCACGCGCTGCTGATCGTCTTTGAGCTTTTCTGCAATTTCGTCTTTGCCGTTTCTGCCGCCGAGCTCGTGGTATACGCCGCCTTCTCCATCGGTTACAGCTTCAATAAGCACAAGACGCTCTGGACGACCATCCTTGTGCTCGTGTTCTTCGAGGTCGCGCAGTTCACTGCCATCGCCATGATCGGCGCGTTTTTCAACGCCGACCCCACGCGCTGGATGAATCTGGACATTCACAGCGCGCCCGCGAGCGTCGAGCTGCTGCTCCTCTGGGGGATGTTCGGCGAACTGCTCTTCGCCGCAGCGGGCTACGCCGTGACATGGTACTTCACGACGAAAAAACTGAATCTCGAGTAACGCATTTTCTGAAAAAGCAGCCGCGAAAGGCCTCCGCTTTTCCGGCTGCTTTTCTGCACCCTTTTTTCGGCAAAATTTTCCGAAATCAAAAAGTTATGTCAACCGTCATCTTCTAACTCATTTGTTCGAAAGGAGTCATCTCATGCAAATTCTGACTGTTAGCGGTCTTCAAAAGACCTACACCACGCGCTTTGGCGGCAGCAAGGTCCAGGCGCTCAAAAATGTCAACTTCACCGTCGAATCCGGCGAGTATGTCGCCATCATGGGCGAGAGCGGCAGCGGCAAAACGACGCTTCTCAATATCCTCGCCGCGCTCGACAAGCCCACCGGCGGCACAGTGCTGCTCGGCGGCAAGAACCTCTCCGAGATTCCCGAAGAAACCGCCGCAGCCTTCCGCCGCGACAACTTAGGCTTTGTGTTTCAGGACTTCAGCCTGCTCGACACGTTCTCGCTCGAGGACAACATCTGCCTGCCGCTCGTGCTCGCGGGCAAGTCGCGCACGGAGATGCGCGACCGGCTCTCACCGCTCGCCTACGACCTCGGCATCGAGACGCTGCTCAAAAAGTACCCCTACGAGGTCTCCGGCGGACAGAAGCAGCGCGCCGCCGTCGCCCGCGCGCTCATCACCCGCCCGCAGATCTTGCTGGCCGACGAGCCGACCGGCGCGCTCGACTCCCGCTCGACCGACGAGCTCTTGAAGCTCTTCGGCGAGATCAACGCCTCTGGCCAGACCATCGTGATGGTCACGCACTCTGTGCGCGCGGCGAGCTGCGCCTCGCGCGTGCTGTTCCTGCGCGACGGCGAGGTCTCGCTCGAGTTAAAGCGCGGCAAGGACACGGATTCCCAGTTCTACCAGCGTATCACCGATGCGCTCACGCAGCAGCAGACGGGAGGCGAATGCGCATGAAGCCCACCTTTTACCCCCGCCTTGCGTGGATGGGTATCAAAAAGAACGCAAGGCTCTATGTGCCCTATCTTCTCTCCTGCGCGTTCATGGCAGCGATGCTGTATGTCATTGCGTACCTCGCCGTCACCCCCGCGCTCTATACGGTCAATGGCAAGGTGAACGGCTCCGGCACCTCTGCGGTCGCGATGACGATGAGCCTCGGCTCGTTCGTCGTATCGGTGTTCATCGCGCTGTTTCTCTTCTACACGAACAGCTTTCTCCTGCGTCGCCGCAAGAAGGAATTCGGCCTTTACAGCGTGCTCGGCATGGACCGCGGCGCACTCAGCGCCATTCTCTTCTGGGAGACACTTCTGGCCGCGGCGTTCACGCTGATCGCGGGGCTTGGCCTCGGCCTGCTGCTCTCCTATGTCTCGCAGTCCGCACTGCTGCGGCTTTTATCTCTCCCCGCCGCGGCTTTCACCGTGAGCCTTGCCGCCATCAAGCAGTGCGCCATCACGTTCATCGCCATCTTCGCGCTGCTCTATGTGCGCGGTGTGCTGTCGCTGCGCCACGCACAGGGCGCGGCGCTTTTGAAGAGCGAAAACGTCGGCGAAAAGCCGCCGAAGTCGCAATGGCTGCTCGTCATCCCCGGCCTTGCGCTGCTGCTCGGCGCGTACTACATCGCCGCGACCATCAAGGACCCCGTACAGGCGATGCTGCTTTTCTTCCTCGCGGTCATCATGGTCATTCTATCGACGTATCTTCTCTTCATCTCCGGCAGCGTGACGCTCTGCAAAACACTCCAGAAGGACGAGAAGTTCTACTACAAAAAGCGCAACTTTGTCTCCCTCTCGTCGCTCACCTACCGCATGAAGCGAAACGGCGCGGGCCTCGCCTCCATCTGCATTCTCTCGACGATGGTGCTGGTGATGCTTGCTTCGACGGCGAGCCTCTATTTTGGCGCGGAGGACGCGATCAACACGCTTGCCGTCCAGAACCACTGGCATCCCACGGAAATGGCGGACGTCCGTGCGGAATTTTTCTCCCTCTACGGCAGTCTTTTCTTCCTCGGCATTCTTTTAAGTGTGCTGTTTCTGTTCGCAACGCTTCTGATGCTCTACTACAAACAGGTCGTGGAGGGGTATGAGGATGCCTCGCGCTTTGCCATCATGCAGCGCGTGGGTATGACCAAGCGCGACATCCGTGAGAGCGTGAACGCGCAAATGCTGCTCATTTTTCTGCTGCCGCTTGCCGCGGCGGCGCTGCACCTCGCCTTCGCCCAGCCGATGGTCTGGCAGATCATGCAGCTGTTCGGCATCCAGAACCTCACGCTGTTTCTCGGCGTGACCGGCGCGGCGCTGCTTCTTTTCGCACTGCTCTACTGCGCGATGTACCGTCTGACGTCGAATGCGTATTTCCGCATCGTCAGCACTGGCGGCGCCGCGGCGTGACGCGCTTTACTATATAGAGAACGGGACGGAAATGTTCATTTCCGTCCCGTTCTTCTTTTTCTCTTTTTACACCAGCAGACCGTATTTTTCGACCAGCGGCGCAAGGGCATCTTCGGTGAGATTTCCCTCGTACAAGGCTCTTCCCTGATAGGCGCGCAGGCCCGCTTCCAAAAGCTCCGCGTCGTCGCAGATAAGGCACAGCGGCTTTCTGATCATGTACTGGTAGTCCGCCAGCGCGTCGACATCTGCCCAGGACGCGAGCTTCAGCGCGACCATCGGCCATTCGTCATCCATCGCGTCGGAGAGCTTGTCCTCCAAATCGCCGTCCGCGGCCAGCACCGCGCCGTGCGTCGCATCGGCGGGCAGGAAGAAGGCTTCCTTCTCCGTTGCCGCGGGAAGAAGGCCGAGGCATTCCGGTGCGGGGCGAACGTATTCCGCGTCCTTGAGCGCTGCTTTCAGCGCGGCGATGTGCTCCTCCGTCGTGCCGCAGCAGCCGCCGAAGAGGGCCACACCCGCCTTGAGCATCTCGGGCACCAGCGCGGCAAATTCCTCCGGCGGGCAGTTGTACACGGCCTCGCCGTTCACGATCTCCGGCATGCCGGCGTTGGGCTTGGCGATCAGCGGCACGCGCGCGTATTTATGCAGGCGTTGGAGCTGCGGCAACATCTGCTCGGGGCCTGCCGAGCAGTTCAGGCCGAATGCGCTCACGCCCATGCCCTCCATCACGGAAAGCGCCGCGACCACGTCCGTACCGGAGAGGATCTTGCCGCTCTCATCGCAGGTAAAGGACACAAGGATGGGCTTTTTGCTCATGCTGCGGATCGCCAGAACCGCCGCACGCGCATCGGTCAGCGTCATCATCGTCTCGATAACGTAAAGGTCGACGCCCGCCTGCTCAAGGCCCGCCGCCTGCTCGGTGTAAATGTCGACGAGCTCTTCAAACGACGCATCGCCGAGGGGGGCTAAAAAGCGGCCCGTGGGCGCGATATCGCCCGCGACCCATGCTTTTCCGTCCGCCGCCTGCTTCGAGAGCTGCGCGAGCGCTTTGTTCATCTCCTCCGTGCGGTTGAAGATGCCGCGCTCTTCGAGCTTCTGGCGGTTGCCGCCGAACGTCGGCGCGTAGAGCACATTCGAGCCGCTCGCCACATACTTGCGCTGAATTTCAAGGATGCTCTCGGGATGTTCGAGCACCCACTGCTCGGCGCTCATGTCGCCAGTGAAGCCGCGCTTTTGGAGCTCGGTGCCGGTCGCGCCGTCCAAAATCACGGGAAACTGCATTTCCATAGGGTTTTCCTCCATTAAAAATTCCTGTTCGGAACGATTTTCAAAATGTCAAACTGTCGGTGAACGCGCGGGAAAAGTCGTCGTGCCCGGAAAGCTCGAGATAGCGGCACTTTTCGGGAATCTCCGCGAGCTTTCGCCAGTTTTCCCCGTCAAGCGCCAGCATCGAAGCGCCCGCGAGCGCCGCGTTGCCAAGGGGTCTGATTTTACTAAGGCACGCGCGCGGCAGCATGCCGATGCGCACTACATTCTCGGGCGAGAGATAGTTGCCGAACCCGCCCGCGAGCTCCACACTCGCAATGTCGTCCGCCGTCACGCCGCGCTGCTCGAGCAGCACCCGAATACCGCCTGCCACCGCCGCCTTGGCAAGCTGCAGGTTGCGCACGTCGCGCGCCGTCAGGCTAACGGCCTTCGTCAGGTGGAAGACGCCGTTGCCCTGGCCATTCTCGGTCAGATAGCGGCGCATGTCCTCCGGCGCGTCCTGCGGCGGCAGCAGCCGCCCGCTTTCGTCGATCACGCCTCGCTCCAAAAGCACGGCGACGAGGTCGATCAGTCCCGAGCCGCAGATGCCCTTTGCCTCTCCCCCGCCGACAATGTCGCAGAGGAAGCCCCTGTCATAGCTCACATGGCTCACCGCGCCCGTGATGCCCGGCATGCCGCAGCTGATGCCCGCGCCCTCAAACGCTGGGCCCGAGGCGACCGCGCAGCAGAGCGCGCCACTCTCATTTCCCAGCGCCATTTCGCCGTTCGTGCCGATATCGAGAAACAGCCGCAATTCCGGCTGCACAAAAAGGCCGTCTGCCAACAGTCCCGCCGTGATATCGCCGCCGACATAGCCCGCGACGCACGGGGCAAATTGCACGGGAATGCCCGAAAGCAGCTCGCCCGCGCCGTCTTCAAACAGCGTCTCCGGCTGAAACGGCGCGCGGGCGATGGACGCGACCTCGCGCCCGTCGAAAATGTGCTGCATCACGGTATTGCCCGCAATGACGAGTTCCTTGACCTCATCCAACTTCCGTCCGGCGGCGGAAAGTGTCTGTCCTAAAAGCGTCTCGGTCTGCGCGCGGATACAGCGCGACAGCTCGCCGAGCCCGTCGGACGCTTCCATCGTGTGCTGGATGCGGCTGATAACGTCCGCGCCGTAGGGCGCCTGCGCGTTCCAGTCCTGAGCCTGCGCGAGCAGCTTTCCGTCTGCGCGGTCGAAGAGCCGCAGCGCCACCGTCGTCGTACCGAGGTCGACTGCCGCGCCAAGGCCCGAGCGGTCCGCCTGCACCTTTGGCAGCGTGAGCGTGTCCGTCAGGATGACGCCGCGCATCGTCTCGGGCAGGTCGATCCAATCGCCGTCCTGCGCTTTCGTCTTGCAGGCAAGGCGCGGCACGCCGTTCACCTTCACGCGGCATTTGCCGCAGCGGCCCTTGCCGCCGCAGGCCGCGGGGATGGAATATCCCGCCCGCCGCAGCGCGGAGAGCAGCGTCTCCCCTGCTTCGAACGGGACCGGCGTGATTTTCGCCCCCTGCTGAACTTGAATGCTTGACACGAGCTTCCCCCACCCATATAATAGATAAATAATGTATAAATAGTATTTTATGCAGAAATAAATTTCATTGTCAAGAGGCATTGCTTATGGCAGACCTTCTCACCCTCACCCACGAGGTCGGCTTCTCCCAGTGCGCACCGGTGAATATGGATGCACTTAATCCGCTCGAAGCCGTTCGCGACATGTGCAAAGCTGACCGCTGCGGCCGCTACGGCAAAAGCTGGAGCTGCCCGCCCGCCTGCAGCACACTCGAGCAGGCAAGGGCGCAAATCAAGCGCTATTCACAGGGGATTTTGGTGCAGAGCACTGCGCAGCTCGAGGATGAATTTGATTACACTGGTATGACGTCGCTCTTGGAGGCGCATAAAAAGCGCTTTTCGACCTTCGCCCGTCAGGCGCGGCTCTTATATCCCCACTGCCTGCCGCTGACGGCGGGCACATGCACGCTCTGCCATACCTGCACCTATCCGGACCGTCCCTGTCGACATCCCAAGCAGAGGCTTTCTTCGATGGAGGCCTACGGACTGTTCGTCAGTGACGTCTGCGTCCGCTCAAACCTCGCCTACAACTATGGTCCCCGCACTTTGACCTACACAGCCTGCGTGCTGTATTGATAAAGGAGATCTTCCCCGTGTCTACCCCGAAAGGAATTTTTCTTGAACTCATCAAGCCCGACGGCCAGCCCGAGCGTCAGCTCTGCCAGTATGAAGCGCTGCACATGTGCCTCACGGACCCCATCAACACCTATCTTCGCGGAAACCGCAAACGCGGTTCCGTGAGCAAGGACCACTGGGGCACGACCATCAGCTTCCCCGAGGATGCGCCCGGCCCCATCCCCGTCCACACGCCGGAGCTGACGGTCTGTCCCGATGTGACGCACTGGAAGGACACTGTCCACGTGCCCGACCTGAGTGTCTGCTCCGAGGGCTGGGAGGAGTGCCGCACGCGCTCGCGCGCCGCCGCGGACGCCGGGGGCAAGCTCCTCGCCGGCTTCATGGGCACAGGCATTTTTGAGCAGTGCCACTTCCTCATGGGCTTTGAAGATACGCTGACCGCGCTCTACGAGCATCCCGACGAGATGCACGAGCTCATCGAGACGATCACGCAGTACCGTCTCGACTATGTCCGCCGTCTGATCGACGGCTTGCAGCCCGATGTCATCTTCTCCCACGATGACTGGGGCACGAAAAATGCCCTCTTTATGAAGCCCGACATGTGGCGCGAGTTTTTCAAGGAGCCCTACCGCCGCTTTTATGGCTACATCCGCTCGCGCGGCGTCATCGCCATTCACCACGCCGACTCGTACCTCGTCCCCATCGTGGACGACATGGCCGAGATCGGCATTCAGGTCTGGCAGGGTACACTGCCGGAAAACGACATTCCCGCCCTCCAGCGCCACTTAAGCGGCAAGCTCACGCTCATGGGCGGCTTCGGCGCGGCCATCGACCGTGCGGACGCGCAGCCCGATGAAATTCTCGCCTACGCAAGGGACATGCTCGCGCGCTATTGCCCCGGCGGGCACTTCATCCCCTCGATCACCTACGGCCTTGCCGGTACGGTCTTCCCGCACGTGGATCAGTACCTCGATCAGGCCGTGAACGAGTACAACGCGGGGCTGCACATTCCTGTCACGCCGCTCCCCGCCGTGCCGAAGCGTGAGATCGGTGCCGCAAAGGCCGAGGTGGTGCAGGCCGCAGCCTCCGCGCAGGAGTCCGCCGATGTGTTCGAGAACATCGCCCGCGCGCTCGAGCGCGGCCAGCAGAAAAAGCTGCTCACCCTCTGCCAGCAGGCACTCGACGAAGGCCACGAGCCGGGTGACATTCTCTCACGAGGGATGATCGTCGGCATGAACCGCCTCGGCGAGGCGTTCTCCGCCAACCGCGCGTTCGTTCCCGAAATGCTCATGGCCGCGCGCTGCATGTCCGCCGCCACGGAGCTTCTGAAGCCCCTGATGGTCGGCGAGGGCACCGAGCCCGTCGGCCGCGTGTGCCTCGGCACCGTGAAGGGCGACATGCACGACATCGGCAAGAATCTCGTCCGCATCATGATGGAGGGCAGCGGCATCGAGGTCTTTGACCTCGGCGTAGACACGTCGGCGGAGCAGTTCGTCAGCACCGCCGTGGAGAATCACTGCGGCGTGATTGCCTGCTCGTCGCTGCTGACCACCACGATGGAGGAAATGCGCGAGGTCGTCAAGCTCGTCCACGAGCGCGGCCTGCAGGACCAGATCAAGGTCATGGTCGGCGGCGCGCCCATCAGCCAGAGCTTCTGCGACGAGATCGGCGCAGATTACTACGCCGAAGACGCCGGTGCCGCCGCCCGCGAAGCCGTCGCCATCCTAAAAGCACAGAAGGCGTCATAAACAATTCCAATACATCAAAAAGGTCCCGTCCGAAGACGGGACCTTTTTTCTATGCATTCTGTTGTACGGTACGTGTCCTTACTTGCCCGCGTACTCGACCAGCATCTCGAAGAAGTTCAGGCAGGTCTCATAGTCGCACAGGGCCTTTTCGGGGGTCTTGGTGTAGAGCACGAACTTGCAGTCATTCTCGGGGTGGAACTGCACGCCGAGGCAGAACGTCTTATCCTGACGCTCGACCGCCTCGATGATCTCCACACCGTCGATCGTCGCCGTGCTGACGACGGTGAGGTTCGTGCCCTCAACGCCGCCGACCGCCTGGTGGTGCCAGGAGGAAACGTTCTTCAGCTCCGTGGAGCCGACGATCTTATAGAGCCACTTGGAGGCGTCCTTATTGATGGTCACATCGTGGCGGGCATAGGTGCGGTCAGGCGCGCCGACGGGCATTCTGTGCGAGTCGTTGTAGGTCGCGCCCTGCTCCTTATAGTAGTTGGGGATATCCTGGATGAACGTGCAGCCGGAGACGATGGACATCACCTGCTCGCCGCGGCAGACCGCGAACGTCGGCACGTCTTTTTCAAGGCAGTAGGCCATGAGCATGTAGTCGGAGATATCGCGCGTGGCGTTGATCTCTTCGCCCTCGTTCTTTTCCTTCTCGGGGACCTTGAACAGAGACGGGCTCACATCCTCGCCGCCGGTGAAGAAGACGCCGTCGATGGCCTGCATCACAGCGCCGACGTTGCTGGCCGTGAGATCCTTTTCCTTCACCTTGTCGGCGTATTCCTGCTTGAGCATGCCGCTCTCTTCGAGATACGCGGACTCGATCTTACCCTCGGCATCGTACTTCACGGCCGTGCTCGTCACCTGATCGAGCTCGACGGGGATAGCGCCGACGGTCTTGAAGATCGTCTTGTGGGAGTCGTAATTCTGTCCATTATAGGACCAGCTGATGCCGATGACCGGCTTGTCCGCGATCGCCGCGGCATTCTTGAGCATCTGCTCGAGCATCGCCGTCGTCACGGGCTTAGACGCCTCGTAGGTCAGGCCGTCCATCAGACCGGACCAGACGGCCATATCGTCATAGTCCGCGGGCCAATCCTTCAGCAGCGCCTTGTCCAGACCGGTGCTGCGCAGGATCATCGCGGCCGCTTCCAACTGCGTAACGGCTGCGTCGGGCGCAAATGCGTCCTTGCTGACGCCGTTGACAATGCCCTTGGAGTAGGCGAGGTTGATCGCGCCTTCAAACTTGCTGCCCTCGGCAACATCCTTGAATGCGCTCGCATCCTTGGCGCTCGCTTCCGCCTGTGCGGCGAGGCCCATGTTCTTGATGACCTCCTGCGTCACTTCGGCGCGGGTCATCGAAGCGGCGCTATCATCTGCAAAGGCGGTGACGGAGAGACTGAGCGCGAGAACAAGTGCCAGGATCAGGGACGTTGCTTTCAGAGACAATCTTTTCATACAAATTCTCCTTCGTTCGATATTTGGCGGCACGCGCATGCCGCTCTACCGCCATGATAGCGGGGCAAAGTGAAAATAGCAAGTTAAAGTTTAAACAAACTGCATTTTTAGCCACTGTATACAACATATCGACTCCTTTCCCCGTACGACATGCACAATCGCTTTTCTGCTCTCGCATTTTCACTATTCAAGCCGCCGGCGTACGATTTTTGCCCCGCCCTTGTTTTTATGGGGCAATCACGGTATACTATAAAGTAAGCATTGTCCCATTTCATCAGGAAGGAAATATTCTATGGACATTAAATTTTCCGGCTCGGACGCCGGCGGCTTTCAGTTCGACCCGAACTCCGCGCCCAAGCCCAAACGCGAGCGCAAGCCCCGCAAGTCGATCGGCAGCAAGGGCGGCCGCATCGCGGTCAACACGCTCGTCACGCTGCTTGTCGGCGCAGTCTTCTTCTACGTGCAGATGCCCGCCATCAACCTGCATGCCGAAGAGTTCTACGGTTTCGTGCTGCTGCTTTGCGTCACGTACTGCATCTGCGCGCTCTTCACCTCCGGCTTTCAGGGCACGGGGGCCAAGGGCTACTTCACGTTCGTCAAAAAGCAGTGCACGGTGCCCTTCTTTGTCGTGGCGGCGCTCATCGTCACGGCGCTCGTCGGCGCGCTGACATCGTGGGTCGTGCTGCGGGCCAAGGACTATCAAGCGCTGCTGCCGATCGACAGCGGCAGCTTTGCAAGCGAAATTGAAGAGGTCTCGTATGACCGCATCCCGATGCTCGACCGCGACAGCGCCGAAAAGCTCGGCGACCGCAAGCTCGGCGAGCTGGCCGACATGGTCTCGCAGTTCGAGGTCGCGGAAAACTACACGCAGATCAACTACCATGGCCGCCCCGTGCGCGTCACGCCGCTGCGCTACGGCGACATCATCAAGTGGTTCAACAACCGCTCGGAGGGGCTGCCCGCCTACCTTATCATCGACATGGTCACGCAGAACGTCGAGGTCGTGCGCCTTGACGAGGGCATGAAGTACACGACCGCCGAGCACTTCTCCCGCAACCTCTACCGTCATCTGCGCTTCGCGTACCCGACCTATATGTTTGAAGAACCGGTTTTCGAGATCGACGAGGACGGCACGCCCTACTGGGTCTGCGCCAAGAAGGAAAAGACCATCGGCCTGTTCGGCGGCACGGACAACCACGGCGCAGTGCTCGTCAACGCCATCACGGGCGAGAGCGAATACTATGAAGAGCCGCCCGCGTGGGTCGACCACGTCTACTCCGCCGAGCTCATCATCGAGCAGTATGACTACTATGGCCAGTATCACAATGGCTTCTGGAATTCGATCTTCGGTCAGCGCGACGTGACCGTCACGACCGACGGCTACAACTACCTTGCCGAGGGCGACGACGTCTATCTCTACACGGGTGTCACGAGCGTCGGCGGCGACGAGAGCAACATCGGCTTCCTGCTCTCCAACCAGCGCACAAAGGAGACAAAGTACTATCCCTGCGCAGGCGCGACAGAGTACAGCGCCATGGACAGCGCCGAGGGTCAGGTGCAGAATCTGCGCTACAACGCGACGTTCCCGCTGCTGCTGAACATCGCCGAGCAGCCGACGTACTTCATGGCGCTCAAGGACGCGAGCGAGCTTGTCAAGATGTACGCGATGGTCAATGTCAACCAGTACCAGATCGTCGCCATCGGCGCGACGGTCGCCGACTGCGAGGCGAACTACCGTCAAATGCTGCTCAAAAATAACCTCATCTCCGACGATCAGGGCTCCATCGACGTCACGCCGAGCGATTATAAGAGCGTCGAGGGCACGATCGCCGAGATCCGCACGGCGGTCGTAGATGGCAACAGCATCTACTTCCTGCGCTTTGACGGCGAGAGCGCCTTCTCCGTGCGCATGAGCGCGGCTGAGGTCGCCTATGCGCCGCTGCTGAACGTCGGCGACCGCGTGTGCGTCTACTACCGCGACGGCTACGTCACGGAAAACTGGATCGAAGCGTCCGACGTCGAGCTGCTGGATGGCAGCGCCCAGAGCGCACCGCCCGTAGAAACGAGCGTTTCGACTGAGGACAGCGCGGATCCCGTCGAAAACGCACAGGAAATGCCGTAAAGCGGCGGCAAAGCACTTTCTATTACAAATTTTGATAGGGGTGGCGACACCCCTATCTCTTTTTGGAATGCATTGCACAAAAATGCAAGATTATGAGCAGTTTTCCTCGATAAAATAGCCACTTTGAAAGTTGGCTTGCATCAATCTAATATGTTTTATTAAAAAAGTTAAAGTTTTTTGCCAAATTTTCTGCCAATTGCACAAAAAGTCAGAAAGAATTTCTTGCACAGCGCCAATAGCGTTTTGCTTGAGAATTTTTTCCTTTGGTGATAAACTCATAGACAAGATGGCTGAACCATCAAGCCCTGATTTTCAGGGTAATTTTAGAGGAGGCTACTTATCATGAACGCTTACATTGAGAGAGTTCTTGCCGAGACCAAGGCCAAGAACGCGAATGAGCCCGAATTCCTGCAGACCGTCGAAGAAGTCCTGTCTTCCATCGAGCCGGTCATCGACGCCCACCCCGAGTACGAGAAGGCCTGCCTGCTTGAACGCATGGTCGAGCCCGAGCGCACCATCGAGTTCCGTGTTGTCTGGATGGACGATAACCTTCAGTATCACGTCAACCGTGGTTACCGCGTGCAGTACAACGCGGCCCTCGGCCCCTACAAGGGCGGCCTGCGTTTCGCTTCCAACGTTAACCTTTCCATCATCAAGTTCCTCGGCTTCGAGCAGACCTTCAAGGATGCTCTGACCTGCCTGCCCATCGGCGGTGCCAAGGGCGGTTCCGACTTCTCCCCCATCGGCCGCAGCGACGGCGAAGTCATGCGTTTCTGCCAGGCCTTCATGACCGAGTTCCATCGTCACATCGGTCAGGACATCGACTGCCCCGCTGGTGACGTTGGTGTCGGCGGCCGCGAGGTCGGTTATCTGTACGGCCAGTATCGCCGCATCGTCGGCGCTGCCGAGTTCGGCGCTATGTCCGGTAAGGACATCAAGACCGGCGGTTCCATTCTCCGTCCCGAGGCTACCGGTTTCGGCGCTGTCTATTATCTGCGCGAAGTCCTGAAGCACGACGGTAAGGGCATCGAGGGCCTGCGCGTCGCTATGTCCGGCTACGGCAACGTGGGCTGGGGCATCATGAAGAAGATCGACGAGCTCGGCGGTAAGGTCACCTACTTCGCCGGCCCCGACGGCTACATCCACGATCCCGACGGCGTCTGCGGCGAAGAGAAGCTCAACTTCATCCTCGAGATGCGCGCTAAGGACCCGATGCACTGCAAGCCCTATGCTGACAAGTTCGGCGTTGATTTCGTCGAGGGTCAGAAGTGCTGGGGCGTCAAGGACGTCGACGTCTACATGCCCGCCGCTACCCAGAACGACGTCAACATGGAGTGGGCCAAGAAGATCGCTGAGTCCGGTGTTCCCTACTACATCGAGGTCGGCAACATGCCCACCACCAACGATGCTCTGGCCTTCCTGATGAGCCAGAAGCACATCACCGTCGCTCCTTCCAAGGCTGTTAACGCCTGCGGCGTTTCCGTCTCCGAGCTCGAAATGGCTCAGAACGCTCAGCGCATCTACTGGAGCGCTGAGGAAGTCGACGCTAAGATGGAGTCCATCATGAAGAACATCTATGATGCTTCCGTTGAGGCTGCCGAGCGCTATGGCCTGGGCTACAACCTGGTCGCCGGTGCTAACATCGCTGGCTTCCAGAAGGTCGCCGACGCCATGATGGCTCAGGGTATTTTCTAATCGAAAATCCCTCACGACTTTCTCGTGCCGCACATCTGTGCGCATGAACCAACAAGAAAAAGGCATCCTGCTTTCGCAGGGTGCCTTTTTTGTTGTCCTCAGGTGTTGTCGCGGCTGATGGGCTTTCGAACCAGCAGCGCAAGCAGCGCCTTTTTGTCGAGCGGACAGAGCGGATAGAGATACCCCTTCCCCACGATCGGCTTCGTCGTCGCAAGCAACACGACGATCACGATGCACCCGAGCACCAGCCCGATCCAGTCCAGCGCACCGACAAACAGCAGCAGCATCAGCCGCAGCAGCTTGAAGGCATAGCCGAGCTCATAGCTCGGCTGGGCGAAGTTCGCGATGGCGACGAAGGCCATGTAGGCCAGCACCTCCGGCACGAGCCAGTGCGCCTGCACGGCGAAATCGCCGAGCACGAGCGCACCAAGCATGCTGAACGAGTTTGAGAACACATCCGGCGTGTTGAGCGAGGCGAGCTTCAATAGATCGACGATGAACTCCGCCAGCAGAAGCTGCACGAGCAGCGGCACGGAGTAGTCGCTGTCGATGGCCAAAAACTCAAGCCCCGCCTGCGTGCGCGACGGGTCCTTCACAAGCAGGAACCACACGGGCGTGATGAACATCGTGAGCAAAAACACCACGATGCGCAGGATGCGCAGATACGTCCCGATCAGCGGCGGGAAGTAGAAGTCGTTTGCCTCCTGCACAAAGTCGAAAAAGTGCGTCGGCAGGATCATCGCCGCGGGCGAGTTGTCCACGAGCACGACGATGTCACCTTCCATGACGCAGGCCGTCGCGGCGTCGGGCCGCTCAGTGTATCGCACCTTGGGAAACGGCGTCCACCACTGCTTCTTGCCCATCATCGCCTCAGCGATGCTCTCCTGGCTCATCGAGACCGAGCGCACGTCGATCTTCGCGAGCTTCTGCCGCACCTCGTCGAGCAGCTTTCTGTCGACCTTGTTTTCCAAATAGCAGAGCACCACGTCCGCACGCGAGCAGTCCGACACCTTGTGACCTTCGAGCGTAAGCTGCGGGTCGCGAATGCGGCGGCGCAGCAGCGCCGCGTTGGCGACAAGCGTTTCGATGAAGCCGTCGTGCGCGCCGCGCAGCACCTTGCCCGACGACGGCTCCTCCACCCCGCGCGCGGGATACTGCTTCGCGTCGATCAGCGCACACTCGTCATAGCCCTCGACCAGCAGCGCCATCTTGCCCAAAAATACGCTTGTCACCGTGTTTTTGACGTTTTGCTCGGCGTTTACCTCGTTGAATGTGATGTATCGGTCGATGAACTGCTGCATCGTCTGCGCGTTGCTGACGTCTCTGAGCGGCAGCCAGAAGCTCAGCATCCGCTCAATAACCGCGTCGTCGCCGTAACCGTCCACCACCCACATCCGCGCCCGCCTGCCGCCGACATACAAGTCGCGCGAGATCATATCAAAGCACCGGCCCACGCCAAGCAGATCATCCAGCGCGCGGGTGTTTTCCTCGTAGTTTGCCGAAAAAAGCTCCATAACCGCCCTCCGCCACATAATTTTCCTTATTATGCTCATGAGCGGAAATTTTATGCCGCGCGGGCGGCAGATTTTCCCTGCGCCGCGCAGGGAGAACGGAAAAGGGAGGGGTATCTCTTTTTTGAAAAGAGATACCCCTCCCTTATACCCTCCCAGAGAAAATTTTCATTGCAGGCAAGCAGCTTGAAAAGCTGCAATGCTTGCCGATTGCACTTCCCTGCGCGCGGCGTCGCCGCGTTAACCTCTGCTATACGATTTGGTCTGCTTCTATTATCCGCTGCCGCTCTGCCTATCTTACGTTAGTACAGCCTAATCGCCTGCTACCGATAGTACGCATATCGCGGCGAGCGCAGCAATACCGCCTCGACAGGCAAAAGCAAGATTGATACAATCCGTAGTAGGCGGAAATTGCGTAAGGCTAACGAATCGCAGGCAAAGCGACAGCGAAGATAGAAGTAAGTCAAATCGTTTAGCAGCAAAAAACAGCAGACACCCGATTCGACAAGCACCGCAGCTCTTCAAGCTTCAATCTTGCAATGCCGGGGTCAAGGGGCAGAGCCCCTTGCGTTCTCTTGGGGGTTCAAGGGGGCCATTCTCTCACGTGAGAGAATGGCCCCCTTATCCGCGCCCCCGCGTCAGGCGGGGAGCATATCAAACTTCTTTATTAAAATAGAAGAACTTCTCGTCCTCTCCCTTCTTCCTCATGCAGGAAGAAAGCATCTTATAAGAAGCGTCGTTCTCCTTGAAGCACTTGGCGACGACGTGTCCCAGGTGGCGCTGGTAGAGGCCCCATTCGGCCACGGCGCGGAACGCTTCGACGCCGTAGCCCTGTCCGCCGTATTCCGGCGCGATGCGGCAGCCTTCCTCCGCGCCGCCCTTGCCGTCGAAACGGTAGAGCAGCACCTCGCCGATGCACTTGCCGTCTAAACAGATGGCAAAGTTGATGGCGCGCTTTTTGGTAAAGTCCTCTCGCACAACGTCGAGGAAATAAGAGTCTAAGTCTTCACCCTTCCAGTCGGTGCGGTAGTCGTAGCCCCACCACTTGTTGCGCTCATCGTCGAGGCAAAGCGTGTTGTAGGCCTCGCGGTCCTTGTCGGTAAAGGCCGAAAGTGTCAGGCGCTCGGTCTTGAGCGTCGGGATCTCGTCCAAGTCCTCCAGCTCGTTTTTCACATCAAAGCAGAACTTCTCCGCGAGCTTGCACGGCAGGTATTGGAGCTTCGAGGTGCGAAGGCCGCGGTCGCCCGCATCGTCCTCACGGTTCAAATACCTGACGCCGTCCACCGCGTAGCAGCGGGCGAACTCCTGCACCGTCGCGGGATAGACGCCCTCGTAGCCGTAGAGCGCCTTTTCGATGTGGACGTGCAGCGTCTCGCCGCAGCGCTCGGCCATCGCAATCGAAATGAGCCGCCCCTCGTACTCCATACCGCCGACGTAGAGCCACGACGCGCCCGTCAGGCGCAGCATCGTCTTGGCAAGCGCCAACTCCTGCTTGGCCGACTGCGAGGTCTTTTCAAACACCTCCGTATAGTCCTGCCAGAAGCGCTCGATCAGCGGCAGATCATCCTTCCCCAGCGCACGGAACTGCGCCTCGGGATAGAGTTTGCGGAATTTGTTGACGTGGTTGCGCTGGCCGCTGTAATGGCGGCCCGGGAACTCGCGCAGATCGTTCGCCTCGTAAATATAGTCGCGCCAGGAACGAAAATTGTTGAGGTGGAAGCGCGGATAGCGCTCTAAGAGCTTCGCCGCCTTCTCCTTTGGCACGACGGACAGCTCGAGCGAGATACCCTGCTCCACGCAGTAATCCTCAATGGCGCAAAGCGCGGCCTCCTCATCGCCGTCCGGTCCCGGCACGGGATAGTCGAAGCAGGGCTTACCGTCGATGCAGTTTTTCACGATCAGGCAGCCCGCCGCCTCGGCATACTGCGGGTGCAGGTGCCCGCGCCACATCAGCTTGACGAGCGCGGAATACTCGCATAATTGGTAGTTGCAATTCTTATAATAGCGACGCAGGCGGGAAAGATCCCGCTGCGCAACGGGTTTGAACGTCAGCATGGAAAACCTTTTTCTCCTTTTCGAGTCGTATCGATTATTTTACCCGTTTTTGCGCCGCGTTACAAGTCTTTTTTCATTTGGGCTCCAGCTCGGCGAGCACCGTCTGCGCGCATTCAAGGAACTGCTGGAGCGACGCCTGCCGCCCCTCGCCCGCGCGCACGGCCATGCCGAGCTCGCGCGCCGACTTGGGCTCCACCGGCACGAGCAGAACGCCGTCGCCGCGGCCGCGCAGCGTCAGCTCCGTCATCATGCTCACGCCGAGACCGTGCTCGACCATGCTGATGACCGTCGGGTCGTCCACTGCCGTCGGCAGGATGTGCGGCTTGACGCCCACGCGGTTGAAGATGCGCATGATGTCCTTGTCAAAGCCCTGCGCAGGCATAATGAAGTCACGCCCGTCGAACTCGCTCAGCGGATACCCCGTGCGCCCGTCGATGGGATAGTCCTTGGGCAGCACGGCATACATCGTGTCGTCGCGCAGGTGGATCCACTCGTAGCCGCTCTCCTCTTCCTGATGGCTGACAAAGATGACGTCCATCTTCCCCTGCGCCAAAAGCTCATAGGGGCTGCGGATGTGGTCGGCCATGCGGATGTCGACGTCAACGTCGGGCCGCTCCTCACGAAAGCGGCGGATGATGCTCGGCAGCCAGTGCATGGCCATGCTGGCGAACGCACTCACGCGGATGACCTCGCTGCGCGAGGACGCCACCTGCGCGATCGTGCTGTCAAGCCGCGCGTTGGCCTGCAAGAATTCGCGGATGGCGGGCGCCACGCGCTCGCCGTCCTTCGTCAGGCGGACGCCGCCGCGCCCGCGCTCAAGCAGCGTGAAGCCGACCTCGCGCTCGAGGGAATTCATCATGTGCGTCAGGCCGGACTGCGTGTAGCCCATCACCTCCGCCGCCTTGGTGAAGCTGCCGAGGTCTACCGCCATCAGCAGCGCTTCTAACTTTTTGCTCTCCATAGGATATTCCTTTCCTATTAGTATTCAGCATATTTGGATTATAATATATCCTCGCGCCGTATGCAAGCGGAATTCTCGTTTTCAGCTCCTTTTTACAAACTTTTTCCATCATCTGTCATACAGGTTGGTCTTTTTTGTCCGCCTGCTGCGTAAAATAGAGGCTGAGGTGATGATCTTGAAACGACGTTCCGCTCTCCTGCTGCTGTTTTTGTTGACTTTTCTTGCCCTCTGCTTTTCCTGCGCCAAAGACGGCCAAGCTGTCGCCGTCTCGGCCCCATCCCAACTGCGGCGCTGCATTGCGCTGACCTTTGACGACGGCCCCTCCCCGCAGACGACCGCCACCCTCCTTGACGGGCTCAAGGAGCGCGGCGCGCACGCGACGTTCTTCCTCATCGGCGAGCAGATCGCGGGCAACGATGATCTCGTCCGCCGCATGAAAGACGAAGGCCATCAGGTCGGCGGCCACAGCTACACGCACATCCGTCTTGACAGCGCTGACGCCGCTGCACTCGCCGAAATCCAGAAAACGGACGAGACGCTGCGCGCCATCCTCGGCGACGGTGACTACTGGCTGCGCCCGCCCTGGGGCTTTGCAAGCGACGCACTCAAAAGCGCCGTCTCCGTCCCGCTCATCTACTGGACGATCGACACGATGGATTGGAGCGTGCGCAACAGGGACCTCGTCGCGCACCACATCATCGAAAACGCCAAAAGCGGCGACATCGTTCTCCTGCACGACCCATATGACACGAGTGTCGAGGCCGCACTTCAGACCATCGACGTTCTTAGTGAGCAGGGCTACGAGTTCGTTACGCTCGAAGAGCTGTTTTCCAACGCCGGCGTCACGCCGCAGGCCGGGCACTTCTATCTGCGCGCGGATGAAGAAGTCCCGTGGTGAGGTCTCGACAAAATTTTTGAAAAAATTTCAAATTAGGACTTGCATTTTCCGGACCGGTGTGCTATTCTATCTAAGCTGACATTGAGCAGTACACATCATCCGGGTGTGGCGCAGTTGGTAGCGCGCTTGACTGGGGGTCAAGAGGCCGTGAGTTCAAGTCTCGCCACTCGGACCAGCTAAAAGCCTTGAAATCGTATGATTTCAAGGCTTTTTTGCAACTTTTGAGAGCGAAATGCACAGTGCGAAAATGCGTGAAAACTCCAAAAGCGCACAAAAAAGCGCACAACTGCCTTGAAAAAGTTGCTGCGGCTGCTTTTGCATGATATACTTAAAATATCAGTGAATTTAAAAACAGTATTCAAGGGGGCTGCCAGCGATGAAGAAAAAACTTTTTTGCATTTTCGGTTTGATCCTGATCGTCTCGGCTATCGCCTATTTTTGCCACGATCACAGCGTACTTCCGCTCGACGCCGAAAACGCAAACTATATCAGTTTTAAAATTTACCCTCAAAATGAGCCGAATTATATGGTGACAAACGATGACCGACTGAAAGAGATCGTGCGTGCTATCAATGAACTGGATGTGCAGGAAACAACGGATCAAGTAGACAGGATGTCGGATAGCTTTTACTATTTTTGGATTCAAATATCGGACAAAGATATCCCTGTTGAACTGGATGAAGATACCATTTCGATCAATAATGAACGCTATCAGGCGGACACATCGGATTTACGCGAGCTTTTGGATAAGACGTATCGTGATGTGATGAGCGGTGTTATCGATTGATGAAGATAATATCCGCGTTTAAAGGAAAAATTGCTTGGACTTCGATTTGTAGATAGCAAAGGAGCGGGGCGCAGCTCCGCTCCTTTTTTCTGTTTTCACCCCTCCAGCGGCTTGATCTCCTTATGCTCCACGCGAGGCAGCTTGCAGGCATCGGCAGGATTGAAGCGCAGATAACCGATTGCCACCGCCTGCTGCAGCGCCTTGTGCAACACACCATGCGCAGCAGAGTTCCGCTATCCTCCACATTCCCGTCATCATCCCTTGTGCTATACTCCCGATAGGAGAGTATAGCAGTGCGCCCTTTAGTTCCTAAAGAGATTTCCCTTAATACTTTTTCATCAACTTATTAAAAATGATAATTCCTGTGATAATTTGAAACATTAAATATCCGCTGAGATAGAGTATGATCATGCGAGCATTGTCGATAACTTCCAATGCTCCGAGAATACTGAAAACCAAAATAGAGAAACAAATAACCACCAGTCCTATGCCGTAAGCATATCTTCCGGCTCTATCTCTAATTTTTGTTTTCAACTCGTCATGTTGCTCAATTCGGTCGTTCTCCAAACGTTCTTCGTATTGCTCTTTATTCTTGGGGGAACTCCAATAAAAATATTTGCATATCATCATAATTCCAGGGAAGATACCTGCGCCAGCAAAGCCCCATAAAATGCCCTCTAACTTTGTTTCAATCAATAGCGCAACAATCAAACAAACCACACCGAAAAGCACATATAGTATCCCGGTTATCAAATTACTCTTTTTCATTTTCTGCACCTCTTTCATAGATAAAGATTTCTTCAATCCGTTTACCAAAAAAGTCTGAAATTGCAAAAGCTAATTCCAATGATGGATTATACTTTCCTGTTTCGATTGAACTAATGGTTTGTCTTGAAACACGAAGCATTTTTGCAAAATCATCTTGATTTAATCCTCGCTCCTTTCGTAACTGCTCAACTTTATTCTTCAAAAAAACGCCTCCTTGCATGACAAGTTTCCTTTACAAACTTACTATAGCATGACGCGCCCATCTTGTCAAGTTTCCTTTACAATATTTACTTCTTAATCATGGGAAAACTACAATTTATTCATACAGTAAGAGTGCCCAAACATTTTTTGTCCGGGCGCTCTCAGTATCAGTCATGGATCATCCGCTTTGGCAATATCTGTCGAAAAATTCACCGACGCCTCGCCGGAGTCTGATTTTTCCGTGAGCGGGCAAAAAAAGCGCCCGCCAAATGACGGGCGCTTTCCCTTTGTTCACTTCAGGTATTTTGCGACTTCCTGCTCAAGCTCCTGCCACACGGAATATTTCGCGCCGTTTTCATCGAAGAAGGCCTTCAAATCGCGGTTCAGCGCGCTCATTTCGTCGACCGCGTTCATCGCGTGGTCGGACGCGCAGATCTTTCCGAGGCTCGTGGCGGACATGAGCTTAAAAAAGCGCAGACAGGTCTTGTGGTACGCCGCGCCTTCAAACTCCACGTTGTCCTTCGGCAAAATTTCATGTCCCGCGTTTTTGATCGCGCGGTAGCCCTCGATATTAGCGTCGATCAGTCGGCTTAAATAGGCCGTGTTGCCCTTGAGCTTTTTGAGGTCGACGGACGCCACATACTCCCGCTCCCGATGGCCTGCCGAAGACGCAAAGGCAAACATCACGTTTTTCTCCGGCAGCGAAGCGCTCAGCGCACTTGCGCGCATGTCGTTTCCCACAAAGACGATATTCTTTGTCGGATTCGTCCGCAGGGTATCGAGGATCGCGTCGAACTGTGTATAGCGCAGGACGATGAAGATCACGTCGTACTTGTCCTCCGCTTTCAGCTCCGCCGTGACCGGAATGCGGCTGACCGACATGCGGGGCGAAAACTTATCCTTGATCCGAAGGCCGTTTTTTGGGATGCTCTCGCCCCATGCTCCCCGCGCCAGCAGCGTGACGTCCTTTCCCGCGCGGAAGAAATTCCGCGCCAGATTGCAGCCGAGCACGCCCGCGCCGAATACTAAAATTTTCATAGCCAAGTCTCCTCTTATCCTAAAAATACCTGTTTCCTTCGTTCTGCCTCGTCTCGCTATGCTCTCGTTCCGATTTTCTTTCGTTTTACGTCAGTTAGCCATCTCTAACTGACACATAGTAACTGACAGTGCAAAAGTCAAGATGTCTTTTTACCGCTCTCCGGTGCTTCCTTGCCCCTTTTTCATTTTCTCCTTCACTCGATCAACAAAACCCCGCTTCAAAAGGGGCTGCGCATTGTTCATCTGTACTGGCCTGTTTTTGTCACTTTGCCAGATTTGTTCAAAAAATATCTGCTTTTGCAAATTTAATCTTGCTTCTTCCGGATATTTTCATATAATGTTGACGATTGAACAGGAGGTACCACCATGTATGTTACCTACAGCAACCTTTTTAAGCTCCTCATCGACAAGGGCTTAAATAAAACGGAATTTGCGCGCGAGGTCGGCATCAGCTCCAACACGCTCGCCAAGCTCTCGAAAAATGAGCTCGTCTCGCTCGAGGTGCTTGTGCGCATCTGCCGCCAGCTCGACTGTTCGCTCGGCGACGTGGTGCAGCTCGCCCCGCCCGAGCCGCCGATCAAAAGCAGCCTTGAGCGCATGAAGAAGCGAAGACCCACTCACGAGAAAGGAGGCAATGCGTACCGCCATGAGTAACGAAACCAAGAAGACCGGCTCCAGCTTTATGGAAAAGCTGTCGACGGTCATCGTCGACAAGCGAAATCTCATCTTTCTGCTCACGATCATTCTGCTCGTATTCTCCGCCTTTTCCCGCAACTGGGTCGAGGTCGAGAGCGACCTGACGTACTACCTGCCGTCTGATTCCGAGACGAAGCAGGCGCTCGACATCATGGACGAGCAGTTCACGACCTATGGCACGGCCGAGGTCATGGTGGCCAACATCACACCAGAGCAGGCCGCCGCGCTCGAGCCCAAGATCAAGGAGATCAAGGGCGTGCAGAGCGTGGACTACGACGAGACCACCGCACATTATAATAACCTCTCCGCCCTCTATTCCATCACCTTTGCCTACAGCGAGGATGACGAGGCCTGTCTCGACTCGCTCGAAGCCGTGAAGGAATACCTGTCCGACTACGATCTGTATGTCGACACGGACCTTGGCAACACGCAGCAGGAGACCATCGACCACGAGATCAGCGTCATCATGGTGTATGTCGCCATCGTCATTGTCATCGTGCTGCTCTTCACGTCCGAGACCTACGGCGAGGTGCCGGTGCTCATTCTGACGTTTGTGGTCGCGCTCGTACTGAATCAGGGCACGAACTTCCTGATGGGCAAAATCTCGTTCATTTCAAACTCGGTCACAAGCATCTTGCAGTTGGCGCTGTCCATCGACTACGCCATCATCTTCTGCAACCGATTTAAAGAGGAGCACCGGCTGCTGCCGCTGCGTGAGGCCGTCATCGTCTCGCTGAGCAAGTCGATCCCCGAGATCGGCGCGAGCAGCCTCACGACCATCGGCGGCCTTGTCGCGATGCTCTTCATGCGGTTCAAGCTCGGTCCCGATATGGCGCTTTGCCTCATCAAGTCGATTTTGTTCGCGCTGCTCGCGGCGTTCATCGTGATGCCAGGCCTTCTGATGCTTTTCGGCCCGCTGATCGACCGCACGCAGCACCGCAGCTTCGTGCCGAAGATCCCGTTCGTCGGCAAGCTCGACTATGCCACGCGCTACATCATCCCCATCGTCTTCGTGGTGCTGGCCGTCATCGGCTACCGTCTCTCATCCGACTGCCCCTACGCCTACGGCTATGGCCTCATCTCCGCCCCCAAGCAGAATGAGACGCAGTTTGCCCAGCAGATGATCGAGGATAACTTCACCTCGAAGAACATGCTGGCGCTCATCGTCCCCACGGGCGACTACGACAAGGAGTCCGCCATTTTGGACGAGCTCGGCCAGTACGACGAGGTCGACTCCACGATGGGTCTTACCAACATCGAAGCACTCGACGGCTACATGCTGGCCGACAAGCTGACGCCGCGCCAGTTCGCCGAGCTTGCGGGGCTTGATTACGAGGCCGCGCAGGTCGTCTACGCCGCCTACGCCGCGCAGCATTCAGAATATGGCAAGCTTGCGGGCAATCTCGCCACCTACAAAGTCCCGCTCATCGACATGTTTCTCTTTGTCTGCGATCAGGTGGATTCCGGCATCGTGACGCTCAGTGACGACCAGACGCAGATGCTCCAGGATGCCGAGGTCCAGATGAACAGCGCCAAGGCCCAGCTTCAAGGTACGGATTACGACCGCATGCTCATCTACCTCACGCTGCCCGAAAGCAGCGACGAGACCTACGCCTTCACCGACAAAATTCTCGAAATTGCCGAAAAGTATTACCCCGATGAAAACGTCTACCTCGCGGGCGAATCGACGAACGAATACGAATTCGAAAAGTCCTTCGCCGTGGATAACAAGGTCGTCAGCATCGTGTCGGTGCTCGTGGTTATGCTGGTGCTGCTCTTCACGTTCAACTCCGCCGGTATGCCGGTGCTGCTGATCCTTGTGATTCAGGGCTGCATCTGGCTCAACTTCTCGTTCCCGACCATCACGGGCAAGTACATCTTCTTCTTAGGATATCTAATTGTTTCTTCCATCCAGATGGGCGCGAATATCGACTACGCCATCGTCATCGCCAGCCGCTATCAGGAGCTCAAATCCAAAATGCACCACCGCGATGCCATCGTCGAGACGCTGAACTTCGCCTTCCCGACGATCATCACCTCCGGCTCGATCCTCTCGATCTGCGGCTTTTTGATCGGCAGCATGACATCTGAGCCCGTCATCGCGGGCATCGGCGAGAGCCTTGGCCGCGGCACGGTCATCTCCATCATCATGGTCATGTTCGCCCTGCCGCAGATCTTGCTCATCGGCAGCGGCATCGTCGACAAGACCTCGTTCTCCGTCCCGTCCATCGCGGAAAAGAAATCGGGTCACGGTAAGGTCTCCGTCAACGGCATGGTGCGCGGCAGCATCAATGGTACGGTGCATGGCATCATGCACGCCACGGTCGAGGGCGACATCGACCTGAATCTGATCTCCGGATCTGCAAATGAGGAGCAAGACGATGAAGAAGACTAATCATTTCTATCGTTTCTGCGCGCTTGCACTCTCGTGCCTGCTGCTCATCTCGCTTCTCCCTGTCACGCAGGTCTTGGCAGACGGGGACGGCGCCATCCATATCAAGAGCGCAGAAGACTTACGATCCCTCGCGCATTCCTGCACACTCGACTCCTGGTCGCGCGGTAAAACCGTTGTGCTCGACAACGATATCGTGCTGACCGACGATGACGAGCTCCCCATCCCGACGTTCGGCGGCACGTTCAACGGCAACAGCCACACCATCAGCGGCCTTTCCATCACGCAGAGCGTCTCCCCCGCCGGTCTTTTCGGCGTGCTGCAAAAGGACGCCGTCATCAAAAACCTGAATGTTGAGGGCACGGTCACCCCGTCCGGCGACAGCGAAAATATCGGCGGCATCGTGGGTGAAAACCACGGCACGATCGAAAGCTGCACATTCAACGGCAGCGTTTCCGGCAAACGCAGCGTCGGCGGCATCGCGGGCAGCAACCTCGCCACGGGCATCGTGCGCGCGTGCGACGCCTCGGGCGCGATCTTCGGCCAGAGCATGACCGGCGGCATCGTGGGCGAGAACCTCGGCTCCATCGTCTCCTGCCGCGGCCGCGCCTATGTAAACATCGAGAGCACCGACCCCTCCATCGACCTGAGCAATTTGAACCTCGAATTCTCGCTCGACCTCGCCAAGCTCTCCCGCGCCGACACGCTCAACACCGCCATCGACACCGGCGGTATTGCAGGCTATTCCTCCGGTGCGATCGCGTCGAGCACAAACTACGCCGCCGTCGGTTATCAGCACATCGGCTACAATATTGGCGGCGTGGTCGGCCGCAGCAGCGGACAAGTGCTCGCGTGCAGCAATGAAGGCGCGATCTGCGGGCGAAAGGACGTCGGCGGCATCGCCGGCCAAATGGAGCCCTATATCCGCATGGAGATCTCCGACGGTCTGCTGCAGCAGCTCAAAACACAACTCAACGAGCTCAGCGGTCTTGTCAACACAGCAACCAACCATGCCGAAGGCGGCTCGAATGAGATTGCCTCGCGCCTGAACAGCATGTCCGGCTATGTGGATAACGCCGCCAACGAGCTGAACAACGTCCGGCTGAACGCCAGTATTGACAGCGTCATCACCGGCGACGGCTCCCATTCCTCCGACACTCTGATCGGCGGCGGCAAGGGCGCAGCCGGCGGCATCGACCACGAGCATTCCGACAGCGGTCACAGCACCACCATTTGGGGCGGCAGTGCCGCAGGCGCGGGCGCGAGCCACGAGGGCAATGCCTCGGGCACCGTCACCGGCTCGACTCAGATTGTCGCTGCACCGGATCTTGGCGGGCTGACCTCGTCGATCAACGGCCTGAGCAGTCAGGTCACGATGCTCAACAACGCCGCCAGCGGCACGGTCGGCACATTGGCAAATGATATTCGTTCGATCAACAACAAGTTCAACGAGCTGACAGGAACGCTGTTTTCCGCCATTTCCTCGCTCAGCGGCGGCACGGGCGACATCATTGTCGACACCTCCGATGTCGACATCGATTCCGTCACGTTCGGTAAAGTCTCTTCCTGCCGCAACAGCGGCGCGGTGTACGGCGATGTGAATACCGGCGGCATCACAGGCTCCATGACCATTGAATACACGCTCGACCCCGAGGACGATGTCACGGGCCATCTTTCGAACATCTACCGCAAGCAGTATGAGTACCGCTCCATCATCCAGAAGTGCGTCAACACCGGCGATGTGGCCGGCAAGCGCAGCTATGTCGGCGGCATTGTCGGCCGCATGGACCTCGGCTATCTGACTGCGTGTGAGACGTCGTCCTGCACCATCACGAACGAAAACGGCAGCTATACCGGCGGCATCGCCGGTCTCACCGGCGCAACGGTGCACGGCAGCTTTTCCAAGTGCACGCTCAGCGGCAAGAAGTATGTCGGCGGCATCGTCGGCTCCGGCGTACAGGAAAATGTCGACGGCAGCGGCAGTACCGTGAGCTGGAACTACTCGCTCGTCGATATCACCGACTGCCAGCAGTACCAGGGCGCGATCTCCGGCAGCGACACGGGCACATTTGAGCATAACTACTATGTCTCCGACGATCTCCCCGGCATCAACCGTCAGGGCTATACCGGGCGGGCCGAGCCCATCAGCTATGCAGAGCTTCTCACGCTGCCCGATCTCCCCGAGAGCATGAAGTCCTTCACGCTCACCTTCGTCGCCGACGACAAGACGGTGCTTAGCCGCGCTTTCAACTACGGCGACTCCATCGACGAAAGCGACATCCCCGAGCCGCCCGCCAAGAGCGGCTGTCACGTCCACTGGGACCGCACCGACCTCACGAATCTGCACTTTGACACCGTCGTCACCGCTGTTTACGAGGCCTACACCCCCGGCCTTGCCTCTGAACAGACGCGAGAGAGCGGACAGGCTGTCATCTTGGTCGAGGGCAACTACAACGACGGCGACGCCATCACCGTGACCGCCCAGCCGCTCACGCCCGCGGCGTTCGATGTGCAGTCCGGCACCGTGCTCGATCGCGTGAAGGGCTATTTTGCCTGCCTCAGCCGCGGCGAGATGCCCTCGATGGTCGCCAACGCCGAAGTGCTTGAGCAGTGGCGCATCGACCTTGCCGACGACGGGCAGGACACGCACACCATGCGCTATCTCCCGCCCGACGGGCAGAAGGAGCTGCGCATCTACACCCGTGAAGACGGCGGCAGCTGGCAGGAGGCCGACTGCGGCACGATGGGCAGCTACCTCACCTTCTCCACGAGCGGCGACAGCGTTGAGTTTGCCGCCGTGCGGACGCTCGACGTCTGGGGCATCTGGCTCGGCGTGCTCGCCGTGCTGGCTGTTCTGATCCTTATCATCGTTCTGCTCGTCCACCGCCACAAGCGCAAGGCGCGCAGACGCGCCGAAGCGCTGGCGCGCAGCGCGAGCGCCGTCTCGCAGGCCGAGCAGATCGTCCGCGGCGAGGACGCCAATGCGTCCACAGCAGACGAAGCCCCTGCCAAGACGGGTGCCCCCGCGTCTACAGCGGTCGAAGATGCCACTCAGGCGGATGCGCCTGTGTCCGCTGAATCTACGGCAGTCCCCGCCGCCGTGGCAGTAGCGGCGACCGCTGCGCCGGTCGTCACCGCCGCGGTCGAGGGCGCAGAAAGCGTTCCCACTTCCGAACCCGCTCCCGCAGCCGATCCCGGCTCCATCGAGGCGCGCCTTGCGCGCGCGGAAGAGGAACTTCGGCTTCTTCGCGAGGAGCGCGAGGCACGCGAAAACATGCTCACGCAGCCCGCAGTACCGCCCGCGCCGAAAAAGCGCAGGCACCGCCGCTTCCTCCCTATTCTCATCACGATTTTAGTCTTGCTCGGCGCGGCTGCGGCGTTCTTCCTCCACTCCGACTTTAAGAAGGACCTCGAAGCCTACCGCCTTGTCGAGGCGCGTGTCAAAGAGGACCCGATGACCATGGACGTCACGGTCGACGCCTCCTATGGCAAAATCAGCCTGAGCGCGGATGCCTCCGTCGCCCGCACGAAGAAGGACGGTGCTCCCATCACCTGCATCGAGCGCGACGGCGCGGCGCTCTACTACGCAGACGGCGCGATCTACCTTGAAAACGGCAAGTCCTACGCTGTCGGCGGCGCATTCCCAAATTACGCCGAGCTCATGGATGAGACCGCCGAGCTCTGCCGCACGCTCACGGTGACGAGATCCGTTGACGGGCAGGAAAAGCGCTACACCCTCACCGCCGAGGGCGACGATGCGAGCACACTGCTGCGTCTTCTCACCTCGGACGATATCGCGAACGCCGCATCGCTTTCCGCGATCCGCGTGGATCTCACCGCCGAGAGCGGCGAGCTGATGGACGTAAGCTTCACGGCGGAAAACTCCGGAGATCTTCGCGTGGAGGCCGCCGCGCACTTCACCGACGCGCTCGCGCCGGTGATCCCCGACGATGTGCTCACCGCCATCCATTCGGGCAGCAATGACGACGCTTCCACGCTGACGGACAACGCGCTCCGTCTGCTGGGTGCCTGGGGCGAGCTGACCGCGGACGATCTGTCCGCCGACATTGCTCTTTCCGCCGACTGCGGCCCGATCGTGCTGAACAGCACGCTCCAGTACGACCGCAGCAGCATCGACGGTCAGAGCTACGGCAGCATCCGCAAAAATACGCTCGCCGTCTACTTCTCCGGCAGCAAGATCTGCGACGCGGACGGCAACAGTGTCGACACCGCGAGCCAGCAGCTCGTCGATGCCACGTCGCTCATTGACCTCTGCTACCAGTCCATTCTGAACGGCAGCGCAGGCTGCGATAAGGTGAGCGACGGCTATCTCTACGGTCTTTCGCTCGACTCCGACGCGATGAGCGAGCTCGCCGCCGCCATCGCGCCGGATATCAAGGCACAGAATGTGACCTTCTCCTCCGGACGCATTTCCGTCCGCGTGAGCGAGCAGGGCGAGCTCCAGTCCGTCAACATCTCGTGCAGCGGCGCGCTGCACCTCATCCTCTCCGACGCTCCGGTGTCGCTCTCCGCCGTCATCACGCCGGCGGATCGTGCATTCTCGATTCCCCAGCCGGCGCTCAACGCGCTGAAACAATAGAAAAGCGGAGGGAGATTCATACTATGGGAAATCGCATCATCAGCATCAGCCGCCAGTTCGGCAGCGGCGGCCACGAAGTGGCCGTGAAAACAGCGGATCTCCTCGGCATCCGCGTCTATGAGCGCGAGCTGATCCGCCTCGCGTGCGAGTACGGCGAGCTTTCGGAAAAAACGCTCTCCCCCTCGGACGAAAAGGCGACCAACCCCTACCTCTTCCAGACCGTGCACGAGGGCAACCACCATGTGCTGCGCGGCAAACCGACGAGCGAAGTACTCTTCGCCCTGCAAAGCCACGAGATCCGCCGCATTGCCCGCCACGAGGAGTGTGTGTTCGTGGGGCGCTGCGCAGACTATGTGCTGCGCGGCGAAGACGTGAGGCTTCTCACCGTGTTCGTCGCCGCGCCGGACGAGCACCGTATCCAGCGCAAAATGGCGCAGGAAAAGCTCACGCGCGACCAAGCCATCCGCCTGATCCGCAAGATGGACAAGCAGCGCCGCAAGTATTACGAGAGCTACACCCACAAGGCCTGGGGCGCGCCGGAGGGGTATGATCTTTACCTTGACACCGGTGCGCTGTCGACCGCTGACGCGGCGGCGGTCATTGCGGAGCGCTTCCGCAAGCTGTAAAAAATTGGGGACCACCGAAAGGTGGTCTCTTCTTTTTTGCGGCCCGAAACGGCTGCGGTTTTCCCCGCCTGACGCGGGGAAGCGAGCAAAGGGGGACATTCTCTCACGTGAGAGAATGTCCCCCTTTAGATCCCCCAAGAGAACGCAAGGGGCCTTGCCCCTTGACCCCGCCATTGTCGGCGCTGGGCTTGAAGAGCTGCACGCGCTGCGCAATGTAAGTGCGGTGTACATGGCTTCGCCATGAGCCCCTACGATTCGTTTTCGTTTGCAACCGCGCCTTTCTATCGTGAGGCGCGTGTGACGACATCACGGCGGCAGACTGCGTGCCGAATGCGGCATTATTGCACTCGCCGCATTGATGAGTGCCTCGGTAGACGGAAATTAGGCTGCACTGCCACGAAACTGGCAGAGCGGCAGCGGATAATAGAAGCAGAGGCAAGTCGTATAGCAGAGCCAATGGCGGTGAGCGTCAGCAATACCGCCACGCAGGCAGTTGCATTCCGGAGGCAAAAAGCCCCTTCGAGCCCAAGACTGCCAATCTAAGCCTTTCTCTTGGGGTTCCAAAGGGGCCATTCTCTTTCGTGAAAGAGAATGGCCCCTTTGACTCGTGCAGCGCCTTCGGCGCTGCGATCCCCGCGGCACAAGTGCCGCAAAGTGCTTTGTATTTATGCAAAATAGATGGTAATCGGACAAATCTCTGCTTTTGTCCCCACGCGCATGTTGGGTCCGAACAGGCCGACGCCGGAGGTGACGATGTTGTGCATCTTTCCCTTTTGAAGATACCCGCAGGCATTTTCCCACATCAGCTTGATGGTGAGATTTCCCGGGAACATCTGTCCATCGTGTGTGTGGCCGCAGAGGTCTATGTCGACGCCCGCGTCCGCGAGCTCCTGCAGCTCCTTGGGCTGGTGGTCGAGGACGATGATGGGCTTATCCTTGTCCAGACCTGCCGTGATCTCATCGGGCGTCTTGCGCGTCTCGATGCCGCGGCCCGGGCGGTGCGCGTCGGGGCGGCCATAAAGGTAGAACTTTCCGTCGATGAGCATGCCCTCGTCACGCAGGAGCGTGATGTTCGCGTCCTTCAAGAATTCGTCCATGCGCGGGTCGCTCTCCTTCTTCTCGCTCTGGCGGAAGGTGAAGCCGGCGAGCACCGGCTCTTCGATGTCGTGGTTGCCGTAGCAGGCGTAAACGCCGTATTTCGACCGGATGCTGCGCAGCGTGGCGGCGATGGTCTCAGGGGCTTCCACCGCCTCCCACTCGTTATCGAAGATGTCTCCCGCGATGACGACGAGGTCGGCGTCCTGTTCGTTGATCCTGTCTACCATCTGCTGCATCTGCTTTTCGCCGATGTTGTAGCCAAGGTGCAGGTCGGCCACGAGCACAACCTTCATCTCGTCCATGCCCTCAACAGTCTTATCGACCGTCACGTCATACGGCGTCACGTGGATGATGCGCGCGTTGACGACGCCCCAGATGGATGCGATCAAAATGACCAGCGCGCACACACAGCCCGCGATGCGGTGCATCTGTGTCGTGACGAAAATGTGCTTGAACGGCAGCACGTACCCCAGCAGCAGCCGCAGCAGGTCCGCCGCGATGACCGCGAGCAGCACATACAGCAGTACGCCGAGCCAGTAGTTGCCGATGAGCTTCATCACGCGCCGCGCCCGCCCCTCCGGCAGGAAAAACGCGATGACGATGGAGCAGGCCAGAAACGCCTGCACAGCCACGGGCAGCGCCCAGTGGCGCGCTGTGCGGAAAAACGGGAACCAGGCTTTCACCCAGCCCATCACGCGGCGCAGTAAATAGTAATTCGCCAGCAGGTACACCGGCGCAAGCAGAATCGCGATCATGTCAACGCGGGAGCATCGCTCCCCTCGCTTCCTTTCGAATCAAAAATCTTCGGTCATCATAGCACGTTTTTCTATCCATTGCAACGCATCCCCGCGGTTGACATTCCGCATGCGGCATGGTACCTTTAGAGTCGAAAAATAACATGGATCAAGGAGGACGATCCGATGAAAATGCTCGAAACCATCCACATTCTCCCCGTGCGCGCGGAGAGCGCTGCGCCCGCGCCGCTGCGCGGCAAAAAGCTCGACCAGCGCGCCGTGCTGCAAGTCGTCCGCAAGGTCGACTGGAAAAAGGCCGGCCTCATCGCCGGCGGCGTGACTGTCGTGTGCGCCGCAGCCGGCACAGCGAGCCGGTACAAATTCTATCAGGGCATCGTCGCGCGCGAGCTCAAAAAGCAGCTCGCCCCGCTGAACGACAAGCTTGACGCCCTGCAGGCTGAAAACCGCATGCTGCGCGCGGAGCTTGAAAAGAAGAACGCCCCCTCCGAGGAACAGAACTGAACCAAAATCGCCCGAACAAATTCCAGTTCGGGCGATTTTTTGCTCTCCGCTGGCGCTTTCCCCCTCCGCATGGTAAAATGGGCAAAAACAGGACTGTTTTCCGCAAAAAGTCTTCATTGCTACCCACGGTTGCGCAATTGTCTACTGCAATACATGGCATTTTGCGCACACTAACGCTATGCTTTTTGCGAAAGGAGGAACCATGGCACTACCTGAAAAACTCTACACACTGCGCAAAAAGAGCGGTCTTTCGCAGGAGCAGCTTGCAGAGGCGCTGAACGTCTCGCGTCAGGCCATCTCTAAATGGGAGGGCGGCAGCGCGATGCCTGAGAGCGACAAGCTCCTCGCGCTGAGCAATTACTTCGGCGTCTCGCTCGACTACCTTCTAAAAGACGGTACGCCGGATGCCGCGCCCGCCGAAGCGCAGGAGGAGCACCGGACGATGCGGCTTTTGAGCCTCATTCTCTGCTTCGGCGGCGCGGCCGCGCTGATCGTCTATGGCGTTTTGTCGATCCTTGTCCCGTCCGTTCCCGCGCAGATCAGCGGATCGTCGATGATCCGCATCGACGGCAGTGGCATTTTTCTGCTGCTCTGCGTCGCGGCCATCGCCGCGGGCGCGGCGCTGCTGCTCAAAAGCACCAAACACAAATAAGGAGGTCTCTCCATGAAAGCTCTGTCCTGTACCTTCGCCGCGCTGGCGATCCTGCTCTCCGACGTGATGTGCGCCGTTGTCGCGTTCAACTACTGCGATATGCTCTGGGGCATCCGCTATGCTTCTTACAGCGCACCGGCGAGCACCGCGTTTCTGCTCATCATCCCCTACGCCGCCGCCATTGCGGTCTGCACCGCGCTCGCGGTCATCTTTTGGCGAAAAAGCGCAAAATGCTGAAAAAGAACCACCGTATGGCGAGCCATACGGTGGTTCCTCCTTTACTTTCTCACAAACAGGATGCCGAGCGTGTTCGGGCCGCAGTGGCACGAGACGGTGCAGCCCGCCTGCGTCTCTTCGACGGTCTCAAACGATCCGTACTGTGCCGCTTCCTCCTTCGCCGCGGCCACGACGTTCGCGTCCGCCGCCGCGTGGGTGATGAACGCGAGCTCCGGCGCGATGTCCTCGCGCCCGTCAAGGCGCTCTTTTACATACTGGCGGATGCACTTTTCAAACGAGCCGCGGTACTTCTTGCACACGGCCATCTTGCCGTTTCGCACCTCGATGCAGGGCTTCAGGTGCAGAAGATTCGCGCCCAGCGCGGCCACAGCCGAGCAGCGGCCGCCCTTTCGCATGTAGTCGAGGCACTCGATCAAAAAGCTCGCCTCGACCTTCGGCGCGAGCGCGCGCACGCGCTCGGCGATCTCCGCGCCGGAAAGGCCCTGCTCGGCGAGCTTCGCCGCCGCGACGACCAGAAGGCCCTGGCCGGTGCTCAGATTCTCCGAATCGACCACGAAGACGTTCTCGTACTCCTGCGCCGCGGCGCAGGCATTCTGATAGCAGCAGGAGAAATTCGCGCCGATGGTGATCTGCACCACCGCGTCATACTCGTTCGCGTAGCGCGCGAACATCTCGCCGTACTCGTACTGGCTGACCGCCGACGTGCTGCAAAGGTCTCCGCCGCCGTCCACGTGGGCAAAAATGTCGGCGGGCGTGATGTCCACACCATCGTGGAAGTCCTTGCCGTCCTTGATGACGCACAGCGGCGTGACGGCAATATCATAGCGCTCGAGCAGCGCGGGCGACAGGTCGCACGTGCTGTCGGAAATAATCTTCACTCGCATCGTTCGTTTTTTCCTTTCTGAAAGATAAAAACCTCATCTGCGGGCATCCCCGCCGGAACTTACAACATCAGATTTTATATTTTTACCGCAAGCAGATGAACTCTTTCTCAACGCAACATCAACTTCTGTTGATATTTCTCCCACCCGTTCCGCAAAAAAAGGGCCCCCGAAGGTTTTCTTCGGGGGCTCTCCTGTTTGCTTTTATCGCTTACTTGCTGAGGCAGCGATAGAGAAAAGTGACGATCTGACCGCGCGTGCAGTCGCCCGCGGGGTCGAAAGTCGTCGCGCTCGCACCGGTGGTCACGCCGTTTTCCACGGCCCACAGGACGGCGTTTGCGTAGTAGGCGTCCGCCTTGACATCGGTGAACGGATTCTCCGCCTTGCTCTCAGGGCTGTTCTGCATGCGGTACAGGAACGTCACGATCTGGCTGCGCGAGCAGGTCGCGTCGGGCGCGAACAGCGTGTCGCTCATGCCGGAGGTGATCTTGTTCTCGACGGCCCACAAAACGGCCTTATCGTAGTAACTGTCCGCCTTCACGTCGGTGAAGGTCATCTCGCTTGCGGTCGGCTCGAGGCTGCCGGCGGCGCGCCACAGGAACGTGACGGCCTGCGCGCGGGTGCAGGAGTCGTTGGGGGCGAAGGTCGTCTCGGTCTTACCGGAGGTGACCTTCTTATCCACGGCCCAGTTCACAGTGTCCACATAGTAGGCGCCTTCCTTGACATCGGTGAACACGCTCGGCTGGAGCGCTTCATCCTTCGTGATGTACTCGACGAGCTCAACGCCCAGCTTGTGGGCCTTTTCAGCCATGGTCTTGCCGTTCTCGGTGGCAAGGGCGCGGGCATCATCCGCCTTGGCGAGCTGGTCGGTCGTGACGAAGTCCTTGTAGAGCTCCTGCTGGAGGGCGGCGAGTTGATCGGCGACGTAGGCCTTGGCCTCGGCCTTCAGGGGCTTGCCGGTGATCTTGTCGGCGTTGGCGATGTAACCGCCGAGACCCTCAAACGTGAAGTAATAGGAATCCTTCCAGTTGCTCGGATATGCCTTGAAGCCGGAAACGCGCTGCCAGTTGCCCTCGGCATCCTGCGCCCAGCTCGTGCCGTAGGTGCAGAAGGTGTCGGGCTTTTCAGTCGTAAACTTCGCGGACGCGGTGCTGACCTGATAACCCTTGTACATGCTGTCGATCAGCATGGGATAGTACGGGACAAACACGTTGTAGGACATGTTGCTGACGCCGACCCAGCCCACGGTCGCGGTCTCGACCGGACGATCCTTGAAGAGCTGGAAGATCTCGATCTCCTGGTTGCTGGCCTTGCCGATGGAGGAAAGCTTGTAGTAGCCGAACACATCGTCCTTGTCGAGCTTGCGGTCGGCCTTGATGTTGGTGTAGAGCGCGACGAGCTTGTCGCTCGCGTCAAGGTCGGAGATGGTGAACTTCGTGTTGTCGGCCACGAGCGCGTCGCTGTCATATTTGTAAGCCGCGTTCAGGTAGTTCAGGCCGTCGATCATGCGCTGGTCCATCTTCTCGCTGATGCGGGCGTAAGACGCACGGAAGTCGATGATGTTCTTTGCCTCGTCGCCGACGAACGTGCCGGCCTTCTTCGCCACCGCGATCAGGTCCTTGGAGGCGATGACGTTCTCATCGTCCAGATCGACGCGGCCGATGACGGCCATGTTGGGTTCAAGGAAGATCATGTTGTTGTTGAGCTTGATGGCGACATACTGCGTGCCGCTGCAATTTTCAACGTACCAGACCTCGTCCTTGTCGCAGACGAACACGCCGGAGGCGGCCACGCAGCCGTAATTCTCGTAGATGTCGAGCAGCAGCTTCACGCCCTCGCGCGCGGAGGATGCCTCGGCCAGGATGATGGTCGGGATATCGGTCTCTTCAATGCCGATGCGCTCGCTCTTGTTCGCTTCCGCCCATTCGGCGTCGCGGTACGGGTCGGCTTCCGTCACCTTTTCGTTGCCGTAGAGCGTTTCGGTCGCGGAGACGGACACGCCCTTTTCGTTCGTGCCGAACTCGGTGTAGGAGTAGCTCCTCCTGCGTGAAATTTTCCGCCACATGCTCGGTTAAAAAGCGCTTGATGGCCTCGACCTTTTCGACCTGCGTTTTGTAGAAGTACGGACGCTCGCTTTCCACCTGCGGAATAGTCATCGCGTCGAGGTAGAGCAGCAGCTCTAAAATCTTGACCTTGAAGTACGGGATGCGGATCTTTTCCAGCACGCGGTACATCTCGCCGAAGATGTGCTCCATCCGCTCCGCCCCGCGGACGACACGCGGCGTGCTGCCGAGCTGCCAGCGCTCGACAATCTTCTCCGGCGTCGCGGGAAAGTCCCTGACCTCGCACGGCAGCGACTCTTTCACAATGTTTCGGTCGAACGCGACCGTCAGCCCATGGGAGTGGCAGGACGGAAAGTGGAACGTGCCCGTGTGCTGCTCGCGCAAATCGAGCTTCATATCCCCCGCCGCCGTGTAGGCGACCAAGTTGTCGCTCGCGGCGTAATCCATGCGCCCCTCGCGGCAGTGGTCGATGGCGAGCATCCGCCGGTCGGCCACAAAATCGCACTCGTAGCGCTCCATGTGAAAGTCGTTGAACGCGAGCATCACGCCCGAAAAGATCTCATAGGTGGTCATCGTGCCGTCGCTGGTCTCGTTTCGAAACTGCCAGACCGCGCAGCCGTCGCTCTGCGCCAGCAAAATAGCGCCCTGATGTTCAAATAGTTTCTCTGCGGTCATCTCTTTCGCTCCTGTCCTTTGGAGTTAGTCGTCTCTAACCATTTGGCAATATACCACTGCTTTCGCCGCTTGTCTTTCCCCATCGGGCGAAATTGTTCCGTTTGGACACCAATTTTGCCGCCGTGGCTCAAAAAAGAGGGCGGGTAACTCCCGTCCTCTTTTTTATTCCTTTACCGGTTCACGAGCAGCTTTTTCATGCCGCGCTCGAGACCGTCGACGGTCAGCGGGTACATGTCCACCGCCCTTGCGATATAGCCGTAGCTCTCGCCCCAGTAGCCGCCCCAGCGCGGGGGCTCCTCGGGATTGAGCCAGATCAGGTGGTCGTAGTGCTCGCAGAAGCGCTTGATCTGATCGAGGCCCGACCATTTCGCCTCGCCGGTGCGGTAGTCGTAGCGCTTTTCCATCAGCTCGTACATGTCCATCAGCGCATCGCCAACTAAAATGACCTTGTACTCGCTGCCGAAATTCTGCAGGATCCAGTCCGTCGGCACCGCGTGCTCGCGGTACATCCGCGGGTCGGTATAGACGCTTGAATAAATGCAGTTGTGGAAGTAGTAGACGTGCAGCTCTTTAAAATGGTTCGACTGCCGCGCCGCCTGGAAGAGCATGGAGCAGAGGTTGGAATAATACTCCATCGAGCCGCCGGAGTCCATCAGCATCAGCACCTTGACGGTATTTTTGCGCGGACGCTTGTAGCAGACCGACAGCGTTCCCGCGTTGTCGCAGGTCTCGCGCACGGTCCCATCCACGTCGAACTCCGTTTTGGCCTCCTGCGTCTGCTCGGAATACTGGCGCAGCAGGCGGAACGCCATCTGAAACTGTCGGATATCGAGCACATTGTCCTTGCGGAAGTCGCGGAACCTGCGCTCTCCCGCCACCTGAAACGCGCGGCGGTACATGCCCTTCCCGCCCACACGGATGCCCTGCGGGCTGTGGCCGCTATTGCCGAAGTTTGAGTAGCCGTTCGTACCGATCCAGTACGAGCCGCCGTTGTGCTCCTCGGTCTGCTCCTTGAGGCGCTCTTCGAACATTTTGAGAATTTCCTCAATGCTCTTTTCCTCATAGCCCTGCGTGCGCAGGAACTTGCGGAACTCCTCCATTGCGGCGGCAGGGTTGTTGAGCCAGTCCATCAGCTCCTTGGGAAGCTCGTCCTGATATGGCACGCCGTCGAAGTATTCAAGGAAGATCTGGTCGAACTTGTCGTAATCCGCCTCGGACTTGACGAGCACCGCGCGACAGAGCTCGTAAAAGCCCGTGAGCGAATCGTGCTGCAGGTCCAGCATCAGCCCCTCGATGAGCGTCATCCACTCATTCAGGCTGACGCGAAAGCCGTGCGCGCGCAGAAGGTAGAAAAATCCAGTAAACATGGCGTTCTTATCTTCTCAGTCGGCGCTGCACGGTGGAGATATCCTTGTCCTTTTTGAGGAGCACCCCGATGAACGGGATCTCCTTCGTGATGCGGGACGTGTCCACGCCGGTAAGCTCGAGCGCGCGGATCCAGTCGACAAGCTCGGATGTCGAGGGTTTTTTCTCCACCGAGTCGATCGAGCGGATATAGTAGAACGCCTGCATCGCCTGCATCAAAAGCGTCTCGTCGACATGATCGAAGTGGACGCGGATGATCTTTTCCATCTGCTGCTGGTCGGGGAATTCAATATAGTGGAAGATGCAGCGGCGCAGGAACGCGTCCGGCAGCTCCTTTTCCGCGTTCGAGGTGATGATGACGATAGGACGGTGCTTGGCCTTGATGGTCTCCTTCGTCTCGGGAATGTAGAATTCCATCTTGTCGAGCTCCCAAAGAAGGTCGTTCGGGAACTCGAGGTCTGCTTTGTCGACCTCGTCGATCAGCAGCACGACCTGCTCGTCGGCGGAAAACGCCTCGCCGAGCTTGCCGAGCTTGATATACTTTGCGATATCGTCCACGCCGGATGTGCCGAACTGGCTGTCGTATAAACGCTGCACCACATCGTAGACGTACAGGCCGTCCTGTGCCTTCGTCGTGGACTTGACGCTCCAGATGATGAGCTTTTTGCCCAGCGCCTCGGCCACAGCCTCGGCGAGCATCGTCTTTCCCGTGCCCGGCTCGCCCTTGATGAGAAGCGGTTTTTTGAGCGCCATCGCGATGTTCACCGCATTCATCAGCTCTGGGCTCGCAACATAGTTTTTGCTGCCTTTGAAAGTATTTTCCATAGTGTGCTCCTTGCAAAAAATCAAAATCAATGATATTTTACCCTTGCCACACGCCCCTTGTCAAATTCATTGTTTTGACCTGTCCCCAAATTTTTTCTAAAAATTTGAAATTTCCTCTTGCATTTCCCTGAAAGCTGTGGTAGTATAACACCGTTGTCCGATATGAGACACGCGCCGTTAGCTCAGCTGGATAGAGCGTCTGGCTACGGACCAGAAGGCCGGGGGTTCGAATCCCTCACGGCGTACCAAAAGTCCTCGAAATCGTCTGATTTCGAGGACTTTTGCTTTTCATAAGTTCCGTTTTTTGTGTGCCGCCTTTTTCTGACCCAAACGCTGACCCCAACGGGAGCGGGTAGCGGAAACCATCAGACGGCACGGGATAGGATATTGCCCATCGTCTGGGCGGCTTTGAGTTGGGCGTCCGTTGTGACGTGGGCGTAGGTGTCCAGTGTGAACCCCGCGGAGTAGTGACCCAGCATGGAGGACACCGTTTTCACGTCCACGCCGTTTTGCAGGGCCATGGTTGCGAAGGTGTGGCGGAGGTCGTGGAAACGGATGCGGGGCAGCCCCGCACGTTTCAGCACCCGCTGGAGCATATGCAGCACGCTGTCCGGGGACATAGGGCCTCCGGTGGGCGATGGGAATACCCACTCGCTATTTCCGACTTTGCATTTCTGCATTTTCAGTACGCTTATCGCATCTGCCGACAGCGGCAGTGTGCGGTAGGCGTTTTTCGTTTTCAACGGTGCCTCGACCACTTTGCCGTTTTGCCGGGAAATGGCTCGCAGGATTTTCAGCACGCCACGGTCGAGGTCAACGTCTGCCCATTTCAGGCCCAGCAATTCGCCCCGGCGCAGGCCGGTGGTCAGGTCGATGTAGTACAGAGCGAACACGCCGCTGTCCCTGGCTTCTTGGAAGAAGGTGCTGAGTTGGTCGGCGGTCAGCGTTTTCATCTCCTTGTGTTCGACTTTCGGCAGGGCGCAGCCTTGCGTTGGATTTTTCGTGACGAGGCGCTGTTCGATGGCGAGGTTGTACGCAGAGCCGATCATCTGGTGGATGTTCCGAACGGTCTTTGGCGCTAACCCTTTCGGCTTTTTCTTGGCCTCGATGCGGTCAACTCTACCGCCGTCCAACAGGTGCTTGTAGAACCGCTGCAAGTCCAGAGAAGTCAATTCCGCCAGCGGGACGCTGCCGATCTGCGGCTTGATGTGATTCTTGAGGAAACCTTGGCTGGTCTTGAACGTGGACGGGCGCAGCTTGATTTTCGCGTAGTTTTCCATCCAGACCTCCAGCCAGTTACCCACGGTGTAGGTCTTGGCCCGTCCATAGTCGATGCCGACGTTTTCCTCGATGGCCTTTTTCAGCTTTTCTTTTACTTCCGCTTGCGTCTTGCCGAGGACATTTTTGATGATGGCCTTGCCTGTCTCTGGATCGTGACCGACTGTGTACCGCCCCTCCCAGCGTCCATCCTTGCGTTTTCGGATGTTTCCCTCTCCGTTCGCTCGTCTTTTCGGCATAAAATCAGCCTCCTTTGCCAACGAACAATACCGTAACCAAAGGGATAAAGCTACCGGGAAACCGAACTGTTATCAGAAAGTTATCATTTGTCTGCGGCAATTTCCGCCCCTAATCTTTGTCTATTGCGGTGCAATTTCTGCGCTGCCGGGGCATTCTCTTTTGTTGGTACAAAATAAGCATAGCACCCGAAGCGGATATGAAGCCTCGGAGACTATGCTTATTTTTGTTATAATGGGAGGGCAATGGATGGACG